>Ga0137308_100295_pt1 | contig 89971 bp, 106 predicted proteins | sample Inofrocosms_June_FD_97181 | JGI IMG/M metagenome (GOLD analysis project Ga0137308, IMG submission 97181) | Mouse cecal microbial communities from Vienna, Austria - N-Acetylneuraminic and N-Acetylglucosamine D2O microcosms_June | ecosystem: Host-associated > Mammals > Digestive system > Large...
TGTGCGGGCCCCCGTCAATTCCTTTGAGTTTCAACCTTGCGATCGTACTCCCCAGGTGGGATACTTATTGTGTTAACTGCGGCACGGAGGGGGTCAGTCCCCCCACACCTAGTATCCATCGTTTACAGCGTGGACTACCAGGGTATCTAATCCTGTTTGCTCCCCACGCTTTCGCGCCTCAGCGTCAGTTGCTGTCCAGCAGACCGCCTTCGCCACTGGTGTTCCTCCTAATATCTACGCATTTCACCGCTACACTAGGAATTCCGTCTGCCTCTCCAGTACTCAAGAAAAACAGTTTCAAATGCAGGCCACAGGTTGAGCCCATGGTTTTCACATCTGACTTGCTTTCCCGCCTACACGCCCTTTACACCCAGTAAATCCGGATAACGCTTGCCACCTACGTATTACCGCGGCTGCTGGCACGTAGTTAGCCGTGGCTTATTCCTCAGGTACCGTCACTTGCTTCGTCCCTGAGAAAAGAAGTTTACAACCCGAAAGCCTTCTTCCTTCACGCGGCGTTGCTGGGTCAGGCTTGCGCCCATTGCCCAATATTCCCCACTGCTGCCTCCCGTAGGAGTCTGGGCCGTGTCTCAGTCCCAATGTGGCCGGCCAACCTCTCAGTCCGGCTACTGATCGTTGCCTTGGTGGGCCGTTGCCCCACCAACTAGCTAATCAGACGCGAGTCCATCTCAGAGCGATAAATCTTTGGCAGTCAGAGCCATGCGACTCAACTGCATTATGCGGTATTAGCAGCTGTTTCCAGCTGTTATTCCCCACTCCAAGGCAGGTTACTCACGCGTTACTCACCCGTCCGCCACTAGGTATTCCCCGCAGTTGTCCGAAAACTCCTTTGGGGGTACCCCGTTCGACTTGCATGTGTTAAGCACGCCGCCAGCGTTCATCCTGAGCCAGGATCAAACTCTCAATAAAATGGTATCTAAACAGCCAGGCTGCTTAGATCAATCTTATTGAAACTAAAACCTTAGCTTCAAAGAAATAATTGACGTTGTCCAACAAGCTTCTTTCAAAGCTCTTTGAAACAACCAATCCTTCTGGTGCTTCGTGTTTGTCACGTTGTTTAATTTACAAGGTGCACACCGCTCAGCAGTGGCGGGCTTTGATCTTACCACACTCTCAAGCTTTTGTCAAGAACTTTTTTCAAGTTTTTTGAACTTTTTTGTTCTCTCATTCGCAACTCTCAAGGCGGCGGTTGCTGTCGCAACGGTTTCACATCTTACCACATCTGTCAGCCTTTGTCAAGAACTTTTTTCGACTTTTTTCAAAGTTTTTTCGTTCCCTGCTCGGCTCACCTGTTTCGGACGCCCCGCTCTCGCGGACAGCTTGGACATAATATCACTTCATTTCCCCTTTGTCAAGCGTTTTATTCGATTTTTTTAAGATTTTTTTCGAGGAATTTCAAGACCGCAATATCTTTGGATCAGGCCGGTTTCCTCATACAAGATATGCTATTTTTTCCCTTGCGTCGAAAGAGTCTTTCTCCCACCCACAGCAGGGCGGGCAGCAAAAACCCCAGCGCCAGGTTGCCAGCGGGGACCAGGCGGCGGTTCCACAGCTCCGCCGTTCCGGCGGCGGGAAAGAGGACCAGCGCCCCCGCCGTCCCCAGCACAACCGCAGTCCAGGATATCCAGGGCAGGGCCTTCGGGGGCAGCAGCTCCGCCGTCATGGCCCGGAGGGCGAAGACCAGCACCCCGCCCATGGTCAGGTCGGCGAAGGTCCACAGGGCGGTGACCACCCCCTCCACCCGCTGGAAGGCCCCCTCCACCCCTACGCTCTTGGCCAGGGCAAAGAAGGGATTGTCCAGCCGGGCGGCCAGTGCCGCCCCCAGGTTCCCCAGAATTACCGCCTGGGCGGCGGACAGCAGCAGTGCGCCGCCCAGGCCCCAGAAGAGCCAGTGCCAGTTTTTGTTTTCCCCCTGGTCCCGGACGTCCCCCATTAAAAAGGGGAGGAACAGTCCCCAGCCCATTACCCCGGCGGCGGACAGGGCGGCCCGGAGCACCGGCCCGGCCTCGCTCCACCACAGGGGGAGCAGCCGCTCCGGCCGGGCCTGGAACAGGGACAGGCCCAGCACCACCCCGGCAGTGAGAAGCAAGGCGGTAAGGAACAGCTGCCCCGCCCGGGCGAAGGCGGCCAGCTTCCCCCGGCCCATCCACAGCAGAACGACCGCCACCGACAGCAGGAAGAACCACAGGGCTCCGTCCCGCTCCCCGGAGGCCAGCAGCCGCTGGGCGCACAGGCGCAGGCGGAGGGAGAGCAGAAACAGCCCCCATACTATATAGAGTAGAACCACTCCGCCCCCCAGCCAGCGGCCCAGCAGGCCGGTGACGCTTCGGGCCAGGCCGTCCCGGCCCGCCAAGGAGCCCAGCAGCCACCCCGCAACCAGCACCAGGGGGGCGGCCAGCACTACCGCCAGCCAGGCGCCTTTTCCCGCTCCGGGCAAGAGCAGTCCAGGCAGCAGCTCCGCCGCCGGGGCCATTACCCCCGCCCACAGCAGAGCCATCAGCTGGGTGCGGGAAATTTTATCGTCTTTCATGTTTCCTCCATGTCCCGTTTATCCTGTGCAGGGGCGCACATTGTGCGTCCGTTCAACAGCAGGCAGATTTCGCGGGCGGACTATGTCCGCCCCTACCGGACTTTTACCTCAACCTGAATCTCCACCGGCACCTTGGAAAAATACTCCGGCCAGTCCGCCTGGACCGCCTGCCACCGGTCGGGGTGGAACATCCCCGCTTTTGCCCCCAGGCCGGCGCAGTCTGTGCCCCAGGCCCGGAGCTGTTCCAGGGCTCCCTCCAGCCGGACCCGCTCCCGGCGCGACGCCTCCGTCCGGAGGGACTCCAGCCCCTGACCGTCCGGCCGGGTCCGGTACTCTAACAGACGGACCTCCACCTTACAGGTCAGCTTCAGGGCGGAAGGGACCTCCCCCTGAAATTCCAGGCGGCTTTTCGTACAGGCGGAGGTTACCTTCACCGACACCGGACCCTCAGCCAGCTCCACATCCAGCACGTCCGCCGAGGAGCCGCCGGCCAGCAGCTCCACCCCCTTGGCCGCCTCCCCCTCCAGAAAGCCCGCCAGGACGTCCCCCTTTAACACGCCATAGCCCTGTTCCGCCAAGACGGCCCCTCCCTCCCCGGCGGGGGAGAGGGCGGGGACATAGGCGGAGCCCAGCTCCAGCAGATCGGTGTACACCGCTCCGGCGGTTCGAGTGAGGTTGGCAATGCCCATTTTGCTGTCATTTTGAATGGTCTCCAGCCGGGCGTCCACCCCCTCGTCCCCGCCGGCGGACAGGGCATCCCGGGCGGAGGCCCCCTGAACCAGCCACAGTTGGGCCCCCAGGCCCAGCTCGGCATCCCGGGAGAAGTAGTCCAGCACCGGCCGGACCCCCTCCTTTGCCAGCTCCTCGCCGACCAGGAGCTGGTCCACATAGCCGAAAAAGACAAAGCTGTCGCTCTGGCCCTGCATGGCCAGACAGGCCCCGCTGAGGGATTCCCGGTCGGCTGAGAGGGTGAGGGCGGGCTCCCTGTCGCCCTGGAGGCCCTTCGCCCGGGGGCCGGTGGAGCCGGTGACCGACACCCCGGCGGGGGAGGGGTCCACCCCCAGGGTGCGCAGCAGGGCCATGTCCCCCATCTCCCGGGCGGTGGGCAGGCCGGAGCAGCCGGTGAGGAGGAGGCACAGCGCTAATATGGCCGGCAAGGGCGAGGCGGCACAGAGGCCGCCCCCTACACGGGCGTATTTCATTTCTGGTTCCTCCTGTTTTGGGTCTGGATAGGGCCGTCCCGCCACTTCATCCTGGGCAGGGGCAGCCGAAAGAGGCTGGGGTGGCCCCGGGGCACCCTTGTTCCAGTGGTAAAGGGGGCCAGGTAGGGCACGCCGAAGGACTCCAGTCCCGCCAGGTGGTAGATGAGCCCAGCGCACCCCAGGGCCAGACCGGTGAGTCCACCCAGGCTGGCTAAGATTGCCAGCAGAAACCGCCACAGCCGCAGGGCGTTGCCGAAGTCCTGACTGGGCATGGTGTACCCCGCCACCCCGGCGATGGCCACGGCGATAAGGACGGCGGGGGAGACGATGTGGGCCTCCACAGCCGCATTGCCCACCACCAGACCGCCCAGGATGGAGACGGTGGCCCCAATGGGGCCGGGGAGGCGCAGACCGGCCTCCTGAATCACCTCGAAGGCCAGCAGCATAATGAGCACCTCGAAGATGGTGGAGAAGGGCACCTCCTGCTTGGCGGCCACAATGGACAGGGCCAGCTTGGGGGGGATGGCCTCGGGGTGGAAGGTGACCAGAGCGATATACAGCCCGGGCACCAGCAGGGTGATAAGGGCGCACAGCCAGCGGATGGCGCTGAGGGCAGAGGCCACCAGCCAGTGGTAGGCCCGGTCCTGTCCTGTTTTGAAAAATTGGTCGATGGCGCCGGGGAGAAGCCAGCCCAGGGGGATGCCGTCAGCCAGCAGGCCCACCCGGCCCTCCAGCAGGCCCTGGCAGAACCGGTCGGGCCGCTGGGTAAAGGGCATGAGGGGGAAGGGGGAGCGGGCGCTGTCCACCAGATACTCCTCCAGATTGCCCGCCGCTTCCACTCCGTCAATGTCGATGGCGTCCAGCCGCTCCGACAGCAGGGCCACGGTGTCCGGGTCGGCGATGCCGTCGATCCACAGCACATCCACCGGGGTAAGGGACTGCCGGCCCACAATGTGCTCCCGGATTTTCAGCTCCGGGGCCCGCATCCGCCGGCGGACCAGGGAGGTGTTGGTGCGTAGGCTCTCCACAAAGGAGTCCCGGGCCCCCTTCAAGGCGGGCTCGTTCTCCGGCTCGCCCACGGAGCGCTTCTCCTCGGTGGCTACGGGAAAGACCAGGCAGTCGTCCCGCCCCTCCAGAAAGAGGGCGCAGGAGCCGTTGATGAGGGCGAAGGCCACCGGGTCCACCTCAGTCTCCCGCTTGGCCGCCTGGGCATAGAGGGCGCCCCGCTCCAGCAGGGCGAACAGCTCCCCCTCGGGGACGGAAGCCAGCATGGGGTCCTGGGCCAGGGGGCGCAGAACGTAGTCGTTGAGCCGCTCCGTCCGGGCCTGGCCGTCGATGTAGCAGACGGTGGCTTTCCGCTGGCTGTCCCCGTGGAGGAAAACCTCCCGCTTGGAGAAGTCCACGCAGTCAGAAAAAACCTCCTCCAGCCGCTCCAGGGACAGCGGGCCGGGGAGCCGGGGTTCCTTTCTGGGATGGGGCGCGTTGGCCTCCTGTCTGGACATAAAAACCCCCTCCTTTCGCCTTAGTGTGCCGAAAGAAGGGGCAATCTATGCGTTGGATTTTTCTTGTCTTTTTTTTCAGGTTATGTTATAATCAGCTTAGAATTGGAGGTGGCGCTATGCCGACTGAAAAGGACTATAAGGTCATTGAAAAAGCTACAATCTATGACCTGCGGCGCATTTTTGTAAACTCCGGCAAGGAAAGCTACACCCTAGATGAGCTGTGTAAGCTGCTGGATACCATTGCAGACGCAAAGGATCAGGAGTAATAGAGACAAGCGGACCGCTCCAAAGCGGTCCGCTATTTTTGTATCCGCTCCAGCCGTCGCAGCAGGGCCTGGGCGGCCACGCCGGTGAACAGTCCGGCCAGAACGGCGGCAATCACCAGGTAGGGCAGCCAGGCCAGCACCGACCAGGAGCGCAGGACGGCGGCGGCGGCCAGCAGCTGGCCGATGTTGTGGAAAATGGCGGCCACCGGGCTGGCCAGCCAGATTTGGCGATCTGTCAGCAGCCTGCCCAGCAGACACAGGACGCACCAGCTCAGCAGCCCTCCGGCGGCACTGTAGATGAGGGTCATCGGCTGCCCGGAGAACACCGCCCCCAGAAACACCCGGGCAGACAGCACCAGAAGGGCGTCCCCCGGGCCCAGGGCGAACATGGCGTAGACGGTGACAATGTTGGCCAGCCCCAGCTTCACCCCCGGAACGGCGGTGAGCGCCGGTATCTGCGCCTCCGCCAGGAAGATGGTCAGGGCGATGGCGGTGAGCAGGGCCAGGCGGGTAATCCTCCCCGCCCCCTTAACCGGCCGCCCCATCCAAGTCCCCTCCTCCATCCACAATCTCGATGGTCAGCCTGTGGGGCAGGCAGATGATGGGCACGGCTCCGCCAGAAATCCAGCCCTGTTTAACGCACACCTGGTCCGGACAGTCGGCCGCCGAGATCCGGATGCGGCCCCGCTCCACCTGTACGGTATTGGCCCCGCTGCCGTCCTCCAGGGTAAAGGAGTACGGCTCTGCCACCCGGTCCAGGTCTATCTCCTCCAGCAGGGCGCCGTCCCGGAGGATGCGGGCTGTGGGCGCGTCTGTATCTCCGTCCCGGAGCAGGAGCCAGGCCGCCGAGGCGGCCACCGCCGCCAGCAGCAGAAATAAAATCACCCTGGTCTTCATTCCAGCACCTTTACCTCCCGGTCCTCATACCCCTCCGCCAGAGAAAAACGGCCCTCCAGCCCGGCAGTTCGGTAAATTTCCCCCGTCTCCGTTACAAAAACAGCCTCAAAGTCCAGCTCGGGGTGGTCCCGCCAGAATTGGGCTCCGTCCTCCAGGCCCATGACGAACAGGGCGGTGGACAGCCCGTCACAGGTGAGGGCGGAGGGGGAGACCACCGTCACCGAGGCCAGCCCGGACCGGGCGGGGGCGGCGGTGTCCGGGTCCAGGATGTGCCAGTAGGTAATTCCGTTCTGTTCAAAATACCGCTGATAGCCCCCGGAGGTACCCATGGCGCAGTCCTCCAGCTCCACCACGGCGAAGTAGCTCCCCGGCCGGGCCGGGTCCACCACTCCAATACGCCAGGGAGTTCCCTGGGGCTTGCTCCCCACCGCCACGATGGTGCTCTGGCCCAGGTCCAGCAGGGCGGAGGTAATGCCCACGTCCCGCACCTCCCCGGCCAGCAGGTCCCCCGCAAAGCCCTTGGCCACCGCACCCAGGTCCATCTCCATGCCCTGGGGCAGGGCGGCGCCGCCCCGGTGCCTCTCTCCCGCCCAGTCCGACAGCGCCACCGCGGTGTAGTCGATCTTTTCCACCAGCTCCTCAAGCTCGCTGTCGGAGGGCACCCGGTGCTCCTCCTGGGTAAATCCCCAGGCTTTCACCGCCGGATAGGCGGTAATATCCAGCGCCCCGCCGGTGGCCTCGCACAGGGACAGGGCGTCGTGCAGCAGGGCAAGGACAGCGCTGTCCGGCGCCTCGACCCACTCCCCGCCGGCATGGTTGACGGCATAGACAAAGCTGTCCTCCCGGGTGGCGGACAGCTGGCTGTCCAGCTCCGTCAGCCTGGCTGTCAGCTCCCCTAAAACGGCTCTGGTTCCCCCCGTGTTCCCATCATAGGCGGTCAGCTGTATGACGGTGTCCATGGCGAAGGCCGTGACCTCCACCGGCTCCGGGTCCCTCTTACAGCCCGGCAGGGTGAGCAGGCTCAGGGCCAGCAGGGCGCACAGCAGCCTTTTTTTCATAAGATTTCCCGGTACATGGCGGCGGCGTCCGCCTTGCCCACGTTGTCGGCCACCACCAGCACCTCCACCTTCACGGTGTTCTGCCCGAATTTCAGCTCTACCCGGTCGCCCACCTTCACATCGTAGCTGGCCCGGACGGGCCGGCCATTGACGGACACCCGCTCGTTGTCGCAGGCCTCGTTGGCCACCGTCCGCCGCTTGATCAGCCGGGACACCTTCAGCCACTTGTCTAAACGCATACTTTCTCCTCCAAAAAATGAAGGGCGCCGCAGAACAGCGCCCTCAGTGTATCCAGTTCGGTCAGCGGGCAACCGCGTCCTTCAGGGCCTTGCCGGCCTTGAACACCGGAGCCTTGGAGGCGGGGATGGGAATGGGCTCCTTGGTCTGGGGATTGCGGCCCATGCGCTCGGCGCGGACCTTCACCTCAAAGGAGCCAAAGCCCACCAGCTGGACCTTTTCGCCCTGGCGCAGGGCCTCGGAAATGACGTCGATGGTGGCGGTAACCGCCGCCTCGGCGTCTTTCTTGGACATCTCGGCCTGCTCGGCCACTGCAGCGATCAATTCCGTCTTGTTCATGTTTTCTCCTCCTGTGCATTTAATTTGACAGCCTGCGGGCTGCCTGAAATATACTTAAAACCCTCTGCCGATCTGTATTCACAGCGGTTGACCGCCGCCCTGACCCCTTGGCCGGGCGGGCCGTCTCCTGTTCTGTGGGTACACATCCCTCAGGCGTTAAGTCTCCTGTTCCTTCGCCCTGCGCCAGAGCGTCTCCAGCTCGGGCACGTCCAGGGCGTCCAGCGGCCCCTCCGCCAGCGCCTCCACGGCACGGAAGCGGCGGATAAACTTCTCGCAGGCCCCCTGCAGGGCGGCCTCGCCATCCACGCCGGCAAACCGGCCCGCCTTTACGGCGGCAAAGAGCAGGTCGCCCAGCTCCTCCTCCACATTGGAGTCCTCCCGGACGGCGGTCCGGAACTCCTCCAGCTCCTCTGACAGCTTGTCCAGGGCGGGGGAGACCTCCCTCCAGTCAAAGCCCGCCTTGGCGGCCTTGCTCTGGAGCTTGGCGGCCCGCGTCAGGGCGGGCAGCGCCCGGGCCACACTGTCCATGGCGTCGCCGGCAGTGGACTGGCCCTTTTCCTTCCGCTTCTGGGCGTCCCAGGCGGACAGGGCCCCGTCGGGGTCCCGGGCCTCCACCGTCCCAAAGACGTGGGGGTGGCGGTAGACCAGCTTTTTACAGATGCCGTCCACCACGTCGTCAAAGCCAAAGGCGCCGGCCTCCCGGGCCATAGAGGCGTGGAACACCACCTGGAGCAGGACATCGCCCAGCTCCTCCTTCAGGTTGTCCATGTCCATGCGGTCGATGGCGTCGGCGGCCTCATAGGCCTCCTCCAGCATATTGGCGCGGATGGACTGGTGGGTCTGAGCCCGGTCCCAGGGGCAGCCCCCGGGAGCGCGGAGCAGCTGCATGATTTTCAGCAGGTCCTCCATGCTGTAATTTTCCGCCATTTGAAAATTTACCACAATTTCGCTTCCTTATCAAGTCTTTTTATATATTTTTATTCTTTTTCGTGAAAGGAGCTGATTTCCCGGGGAATCACGTTCCAAATTCTTACAGCCGGAGCAGTTTTGCGATCTTGTCTCCTTTGGGCATCAGGGCCAGATCGTCCCGGGAGATGGCCCGCAGGGCCACCACCAGCACGCCGTAGACAATCACCGCAATCCCGATGGCCCCCAGGGTTATCAGGGCGTTGCCGGTGCGGCTCAGGTCCAGCACCCGCTGAAGCCCGACGGAGATGTCACACAACTTCGCGCCCAGCCCGCCCGGGTCCTTGCCGGAAGCCAAAGCGGCCTCCAGGCTCTTTTTGCCCAGGGTCATGGCAATTTTGGACCCCAGCCCATACACCGCCCAGGCCGCCCCGCCCATGAGGGCGGAGGCCAGGAAGGGCTTGAGAAAGATGTCCAGATACCGGGGCCGCCGGGGGATTACCCGGGCAATCAGAACCAGGTCCAGCCCCAGGCACAGGCCGAAGCACAGGATATTCCCCAGCGGCGCCCCGTATATCCCCACCTTGGGCATGGCCACCACATGGTAGTTGGTAAAAATTTTCATGCCGCCCCCCACCACCATCACCAGGATGGGCAGGTTGACAAAGCCGTAGGCCTGGAGCACCGAGTTGCACACCAGCATCATGCACACGAATACGGTGGCCAGCCCCAGAGTGGACAGCAGCGGCCCGGCCAGGGCCTTCTCCAGGGCGGGGTAGAGCAGCTGCATAATGGGCCGGCCCATAACGAACAGCCCCACCCCCATGGGGAAGGCGATCAGGGCGGTAATCCGCAGGGCAGAGGCTGACACCCGGCTGGCCCCCCAGCGGTCCCGCCGGGCCAGCGCGCCGGACACGGCGGGAATCACCGAGGCGGTGATGGCCGCCATGAGGGAGGTGGGCAGGTTGTAGATGTTCAGGGCCGCGCCGTAGTTGCCATAGAGGGAGCGGCTCACCGACTCCAGCAGGGCATAGACCTCCAGGGCAGCGCTCTCCAGCCCGCCGGCGGACGCGCCGCCGGCCAGGGCCTTCTGGGCCGCCTCCACCTGCTGGGACAGCACCGCCATGGTGGCCTCCGTCCCGGTGGGCAGCAGGGCCTTCCAGGCCGAAACCGCCTGCTCCAGAGGGGCAAAGTCCACAAAGGAGAAGCCGGAATACAGCGCCCAGCAGGCCCGGTCCTCCAGCAGCACCCGCTGGAGCTGGCCCTGAACCAGGGAGGAGTCGATCACCGTGACAATGCCCACCATGGAGGAGCTGAGGGTGATGGGGATGGCGATGCGCAGGATGTCCCGGACGATATCGCCGGGGGCGTCTGGCTCATCCCGCTCCAGCTGCCGGCTGTGGTCCCCTTTGAAGGCGTAGTTGAGGACCATGTACACCAGGGCCACCATGGTGCCCACCGTCACGCCGGTGATGGCGCCGGCGGCGGCAGTCTCGGGGGGCTGCCCCCCCTTCACCAGCCACCAGGCCAGGGTCAGGCCGATAATCAGCTTGCACAGGGCCTCGATAATCTGGGAGACCGAGGTGGGGGTCATGTTGAGGTGTCCCTGGGTATACCCCCGCAGGGCGGCCAGACAGCCCACGCACACCACCGCCGGGGACAGGGCCCGGATGCCGGGGGCGGCCTTGGTGTCGTGCATCATCTCGGCCAGCATATCGGCCTTGAAGTACATCACCAGGAAGGACACCAGCCCCAGGATCACAAACATCCCCAGGGCCAGCTGGAAGGTGCGGCGCACCTGGCCCCGGCGGCCCTGGGCGTTGGCCTCGCTCACCAGCTTGGACACCGCCACCGGCAGGCCGGCAGTGGAGATGGTGAGCAGTACCGCATAGATGTTGTAGGCGTTGGTGAAGTCGGTGTTTCCCTGAGCCCCGATGATGTTGACCAGGGGGATCTTGTAGAACATGCCGATGAGCTTCACCACCAGGATGCCCACCGCCAGGATGGCCGCCCCGCCGAAGAAGGTATTTTGTTTTCCGCTCCCGCGGGAGGGCGCGTCATATCGGGCCATAGGCCGCCTCCTAAATGTTTGATTCCGATTCTATGGAGCCCGGAAGGTTCTTATCCTCCAGAAGGAGCACCCCCGGCCGCCCCTGGGTCAGCTCAACGGCCCGGAGTCCATCCGCGCAGCAGGGACAGCCGGGCTCCAGAATGGCGAAGGCCTCGGCGCAGGGCGGCTGCCCCGCCTCCAGTGCGCTCAGCTCTACAGGGTTTCCGCTCAGCTCCAGTCCGGTCTGGATGGCCTTTACCTGCGGGAACTGCCACAGGCGTTTGGCCAGCCTTAGAAGCTCCTCCGCCCGTTCTCTCTGAAAGCAGATCTCCATGCAGCATACGCTGTCCTCGCAGGTCAGAACCTCCCGCTCCGGGATAAGGATGACGTAGGTGAATACATCCTCCTCCGCCTCCCGGTTCATCCAACAGCCCCGAACACGCTCATACTGCTCAAACTGGTACAGAACCTGCTTATAGTCATGGGTGTAATGCTCCGTATAGTCCAGCCTGAAATTTGCGTCCAGCTTCTTCTGGTTCCAGGCGGCAATCTCCGCCTGGGACAGGCCCGCATCCTCCCGACAGCCGGAGCGAAACCCCAGGCCGGACCGCTCCAGATGGGCGTCGAAATCCGCCACAAAGCCGGGGTAGAGGTCCTTCCGCAGAAATTGCAGCGTCATATCGAAATAGGCGGGCATTACTTCCCTCCGAAGATATGGGGCAGGGCGTAGCCCGTTACCTCGGCCCGGATGCGGTCCATATCCAGGGTGAGGAATGTCCCATTCTCATATATGATTTTTCCCCGGGCCATATTCATCACCACGTTGGAGGGGGCGGCGGAGTAGACCAGGTTCTCCATGATATCGTGGCAGGGGAACAGATTGGGGGCGGTGAAGTCCACCAGAATCAGGTCGGCGATTTTGCCCGGGGCAATCACCCCGGCGTCCCGGCCCAGGGCCTTCGCTCCGTTGACGGTGGCCATGGCCACAATGTCCGCGGCCTGAAGCTGGCCGTGTTCCTCTCCAAAACTGTAATTCTGAATCAGAGCGGCCACCTTCATCTCCTCGAACATGTTGTGGCTGTTGTTGGAGGCCACCCCGTCGGTGCCCAGGGCCACGCTCATGCCGCAGTCCCGCAGGAAAAACAGGGGAGCCACTCCGGACATCAGCTTCAGGTTGGACACCGGGTTGTGGACGGCGGTAACGCCCCGTTTCGCAAAGAGCTCCGCGTCCCCGCCGGAGAGATAGACGCAGTGGGCGGCGATGCCGCCGTTGGCCCACACGCCGTACTTATCCAACACCTGAGCGGGGGTTTCACCGTATTTTTCAATACATTTTTCGTGCTCTGAACAGGTCTCTGACACGTGGACGTGCATCCGCAGGCCATGCTTCCGGGCAAAATCCGCCACCCACTCCCAAGCGGGGGGACAGGAGGTATACTCGGCATGGATGGAGGCGTCCACCAGAATCTGCCCGTCCCCGGCGTTGTGCCAGTTTTCATAGAGGCGGATGTGGTTGGCGCAGTCATTGCACTTTTCCGGGGAAAAATCCGCCGGGTCGCCGAAATACACCGCCCCGCAGGCCAGATTGGCGGAAATCCCCGCCTCCAGCACCGTTTGGGCAATGGTCTCCGTCTTCATGTACATGTCGGCAATGCAGGTGGTGCCCGAGGCGATCATCTCGGCCAGGCCCAGGGCCGCTCCGGCGGCGACGCACCGCTCGTCCAGCTTGGCCTCGGCGGGGAAGATGTACTTGTTGAGCCAGGTGTGCAGGTCACAGCCCCCGCCGTAGCCCCGCATGAGGGTCATGGGCACGTGGGTGTGGGCGTTGACAAAGCCGGGCATCAGCACCTTGCCGGTGCAGTCGATCACACGCTCAAACTCCCCGGCGGGGCGGACGGTCCCCACCGAGGCGATTTTGGTCCCCTCCACCGCCACAAAGGCGTTTTTCAGCTCTGGCCGGGCCGGGTCCATGGTGACAGCGGTTACGTTGGTAAATAGAATTGCCATTTCAGGTTTCCTCCAATCCAAGCCTCCTTTTGAAAGGAGGTGGCATCCGCGAAGCGGATGACGGAGGATTGCATTTTGGCGAAGCCAAAATATGCGAAGCAAACACAGTTTTGCAAACCCTTGTTTACTTCGTATGTTCGCTCCGCGAACGCAATCCTCAGTCAGCCTGCGGCTGACAGCCCCTTTCACTGGATAGCCGTTAGCGGCTTTGCCGCTTACGGATATCGCGTCCCCCTTGCGGGGAAAAGGGGCCTTTTTCGCTGCGGCGGGACTCTTTTACATCTTCCCCAGGCAGGCCCTAACCAGGCCGGAGAATTTCTCCCGGGCGGCGGCGGCGGCGTCCAGCACCTCCTGCTCGGACAGAGGCTGGTCCAGGATCCCGGCGGCCATGTTGGACAGCAGGGTGAGGCCCAGCACCTCCATGCCGCAGTGGGCGGCCACGATGACCTCGGGGGCGGTGGACATGCCCACCGCGTCGCCCCCCAGCAGGCGGGCGGCGCGAATCTCCGCCGGGGTCTCGTACTGGGGGCCGTAGCAGTAGAAGTAGACCCCCTCCCGCAGGGGGATGCCACGCTCTTTGGCCGTCTCACGGGCCAGCTCCTGGAGCCGGACGGTGTACAGGTGGGAGGCGTCAGGGAAGCGGACCCCGAAGTCGGGCAGGTTCTCCCCCCGGAGGGGGGATTCGGAAAACATCTTGATCTGGTCGGTAATCAGCATCAGGTCGCCGGCCTTCCAGCCGGTGTTGACGCACCCGGCGGCGTTGGTGACGATGAGGGTGTCGCACCCCAGCAGGCGCAGCACCCGCACGGCGTAGGACACCTCCTCGTAGGAGTAGCCCTCGTAGTGGTGCATACGCCCCTGCATTACCGCCACGTTCTGGCCCTCTAAAACGCCGAAGACCAGCCGGCCCTTGTGGCCGGGGGCGGTGGAGGCCTTAAAGTGGGGGATGTCTTTATAGTCGATGGCGATGGCGTTCTCCACCTCGTCCCCCAGGTAGCCCAGGCCGGAGCCCAGCACCATGGCCACCTTGGGGACAAAGTCCCCCAGACGGTCCCGGATGGCCTGGGCGCTGGCCCGGTATTGATCCATTGTGTAGTCCATAAGCTCCTCCTTTACTCCTGGTCCTTGGCCGCGGCGATGGTATCCAGCAAATCAAGAAGTTCCTCTTTTGTGTACTGGTTTCTTTCGCTGCTCTTAATAATCAGGCGCAAATCATAAAGCATGGCTTTCTGCGTGTCTTTGCGTTCCTTATCTGTCATGATTTTACCTCCTCTGCCGTCTCGCCCACAGTCTCAGCTCAGCGGCTTTCCGCAGGCCCGGCAGAACTTGTCGCCCCGGCCGCAGGGCTCGCCGCAGGCAGGGCAGGTGGCGGCCTGCTTCAAATCGGCGATGCGGTTTTTCAGCTCGGCAATCCGCGCCGCCTTCTCGTCCGCCTGGGCCAGTAATTTGGTCACCACGTCGTTCTCGGGGGCCTCGCCCCGGTGGGTGTCATACATCACCTGGCCCAGCTGGCGCAGCAGGTCGTTATACTCCCCGTTCAGGTCGAACAGCTGCACATTCAGCTTGGCCACGTCCACCATCTGTCCCGCCTTTTTGCCCGCCGCCCGGGCTCCGTCCGCTGCGGCGTCGGCGGCATAGCTTGCGGTTCCCCGTACCCGCTCCAGCAGGTTTTTTACCTTGTCATCCATAACCATACTCCTCCAATCTAAAATATCGTGGTTATATTTTACACCAAATATTCCCGAATTGCAACAATACCGCCGCCTTCTCAAAAATTTAATCATTTACCCGGCCGTCCCGGCGGGGGACCGTTGCTATTTTTGCCCGGAAGTGGTAAAATAGAATGGATTGGTATTTTACAGACACACATCCCACATTCCCACAGAGACAGAAGGGGGCTATCCTTATGCGCAAGCTGGTCATCGAGAGGGCCGCGGTCAAGCACAACCTGTCCATCATCAAAGAGCGGGCCGCAGGGGCGGTCATCTACGGCGTCCTCACTGGCGACGGTGGAGGGGCGGGCATCGTCCCCATGGCCAAGCTCCTCCGGGCGGAGGGCATCGGCCGCTTTGCCGTGTACGAGGTGAAGGAGGCGGAGAAGCTGCGCCAGGCCGGCTTTGAGGACGAAGAGATCCTCATGCTCCGCTCCACCACCGACCGGGAGGAGCTGGAGCAGCTGGTGGACCTGAACGTGGTGTGCACCATCTCCTCGGTGGACACCGGCCTGGCCCTCAACGCCCTGGCAGAAAACCGGTCCACCGTGGCCTGCGCCCACATCCAGGTGGACACGGGTATGGGCTTTGGCGGCTTTCTGGTCGGCGAGCCGGAGAAGATTCTGCTGGCCTACCGCTCCCTGCCCAACGTGGCCCTGGAGGGCATCTACACCCAGCTCCACGCCATGCGGGTGGGGGACCCGGAGTGCGCCCACCAGCTGGAGCGGTTCCACCAGGTGCTGGACACCGTCCACGCCGCCGGGTTTGAGACGGGCACCGTCCACGCCGCCGGCTCCTTCGCCCTGCTCCACAACGACAGCGCCCGGCTGGACGGCGTCCGGGCGGGCTCGGCCATCCTGGGCCGGTGCCGCCGCACCCGGGATGACCGGCTGAAGGCGGTGGGCTACGGCGAGGCCCCCCTGTCCGAGGTCCGCTGGCTGCCCAAGGGCCATTCCGTGGGCACCGACCGGCCCATCACCCTGAAACGGCCCACCCGGGTGGCGGTGCTGCCCGTGGGCTATCAGAACGGTTTTGGCGTGGTCCGGCCCCGGGAGACCGGATTCTGGGCCCTGTGGCAGCAGTGGCGGCGTTCCAGAAAGCGGACGGTCCGCGTCGGCGGCCAGCGGGTGAAGCTTATCGGCCCCATCGGCGCCACCGAGACTCTGCTCAACGTCACCAACGTGAAGTGCTCCGCCGGCGACCTGGCCGTCTTTGATATCGACCCCATCTTTGCCCGGGGCTTCGTCCGGGAGTTCCGGTAAAAACACCTCATCCGTCACGACCTGACGGTCGTGCCGCCTTCCCCTAAAGGGGAGGGGTGCGTCAAAAAGCCTTCCCCTGAAGGGGAAGGTGCCCCCGAAGGGGGCGGATGAGGCCCTTTCTGTTACAAAACATTAAGCGAGGTTTTATCATGCCTGACCTGAAATTCCAGCCGCTGCTCTTCGGCGGCGATATCAACGTATACAGCGTGGCCCGGGCCTTCCACGAGGCCTACGGGGTGCGCTCTGTGGCCTTTGGCAAGTACCCCTCCTTCCCCTGCCACGGCAGCGCCATCATTGACTATCGGGTGTGCCCGGACAACGAGGACGAGGCCGCCTTCCGGCGTAACGTCCAGGCTGCGGCGGAGGAGTTTTCCGGCAAAAAGGTGATCCTCCTGGGCTGCGGGGACAGCTATGTCCAGCTGGCCGCCCACTGCAAGGACACCCTGCCGGAAAATGTGATTGCCCCCTACATCGACGGCGGCCTGCTGGATACCCTCATCAACAAGGAGAAATTCTACCAGCTGTGCGACCAGCACGGCATCGACCACCCGGCCACCTTCATCTATGACAGATCCATGGGCCACAACTTCTCCCTGCCCTGGGGACCGCCCTATATTGCCAAGCCCGCCGACAGCGTGGCCTACTGGGCCTGCGGCGACCACTCCCTGGCCAAGGTATACATCTGCCAGAGCTGGGAGGAGCTGCTGGAGAGCCTGGACCACGTCTACGCCGCCGGCTATCCGGACCACATGGTGCTCCAGGAGTTCATCCCCGGGGACGACAGCTATATGCGGGTACTCACCAGCTACTCCGACCGGAACGCCCGGGTGACCACCATGTGCCTGGGCCATGTCCTGCTGGAGGAGCACTCTCCCCACGGCATCGGCAACCACGCCGTCATTCTCACCGAGCGGGATGAGGAGCTGGAACAGAAAATCAAGGGGCTTCTGGAGTCCCTCCACTTTGTGGGTTTCTCCAATTTTGACATCAAATACGACAGCCGGGACGGCAAATACAAGGCCTTTGAGATCAACTGCCGTCAGGGGCGGAGCAACTACTATGTCACCGGCGCGGGGCATAACATCGCCCGGATGGTGGTGGAGGACCGGGTGGAGGGAAAGGACCTCCCCTTCACCATGACGAAAAACCGCTCCCTGTGGCGGATGGTGCCCAAAAAGGTTGCGTTTAAATTCACCCCCAGGCAGTATCACGAGGAGATGCGGGCCCTTATCAAGGCGGGGGCGGATTCCCACTCCCTGGTCTACTCCAAAGACGCCTCCCTCAAGCGCCGCCTCCGGGTGTGCAAAAACCACCTGGGCAACATCAAGCGGTTTGACCGGTACAATAAGGTACCGGAGGAGTAAGTCTCTGACCGAACGCACGCAAAAGCCCCCCTTGCCAAAGGGGGGAGGGCCGCCGGACAAAGTCCGGTGGCGGGGGGATTCCGTCCACCGGCACGGCCCAGTTAAACGGAATCCCCCAGTCATTCGCTGCGCGAATGCCAGCCCCCTTTTGCAAGGGGGCCATCCACATCATCCAAAGGAGCATCCTATGCAATACCGTCTCGGCGTTCTTGGCGGCATGGGCCCCCAGGCCACCAACACCTTCTACCAATTTGTCATCGACCGCACCGCCGCCCGGTCGGACCAGGAGCACGTCAACGCTCTGATTCTCTCCGATGTGGACATGCCCGACCGCACCGCCGCCATCCTGGGCAGCGAGGAGGAGCGGGAGGCGGTGTACCGCCGCCTGCTGGCCGACGCCCGGCTGCTGGAAAACGCGGGGTGTACCTGCATCGCCGTCCCCTGCAACACCTCCCACTTCTTTCTGGACCGGGTGCAGGAGGGGGTCCGCGTTCCCATTCTCCACATGATTCGGGAGACCGCCCGGCTGCTGGCCGCCCGGGGGCTGCACCGGCCCGGCATCCTGGCCACCGACGGCACCATCCGGACCGGGCTATACCAGAAGGAATGTTCCGCCGCCGGAATACAGGCTGTGATCCCCTCGCCGGAGGCCCAGAAGCTGGTCATGTCCCTGATCTACGACGACGTGAAGGCCGGCCGGGACGGCGACCCTCAGAAGTTCGCCGCCATCCACGAGGACCTGCTCTCCCAAGGCTGCGACTGCGGCGTGCTGGCCTGCACCGAGCTGTCCGTTTTTGCGGACAAGCACCACCTGCCCCCCTTTTACACCGACGCCATGGCCGTCCTGGCCGAGCGGGCGGTGGAGGCCTGCCATAGGCCTCTGCGGCATATTTTTATCAAATAATACTTAGAGGAGTAGCTATTATGGATAAAATAAAAGCCGACCCCCTGGCGCTGAACGCCGTCATCTGCGCCGTTTTAAAGGGGCCCAGCACCACCCCTGACGACTTCAAGCGGGCCACCCTGGTAGACAGCTTCTCCATGATCTACCAGAAATTCCCCGACTGGGCGGAGCCCACCCCCGAGGATTTCTCCATCCTAGGGTTTTTGGAGAACATGCACACCCTCCACTTTCCCAACAAACCCGGCCGGGCGCCCATCCAGGTGGATGACTTCTCCTTTCTGGCCCGCTGCAAGCGGCTGAAGCGGCTGGACGTGGCCCGCACCAACTTTACCGACTGCTCCATCCTGCTCCAGCTGCCCTTTATGAGCTACGTCCATCTGCCCCCCAGGGAACAGCTGACCCACCTGGAGGTGCTGGACAAGCTGCCCTGGCGGCGGAGGGTGGACTTTCTCCCGCCGCCCCCCGCGCCTGTTCTGCCAAAGCCCAAGCCGGAGCCCAGTGAGATGGCCAGGGCCATTGTGGAGGAGATTAAACGGCGCACTGCTATGGACTGCTATAAGCTGACCATCCGGCCTGACAGCCAACCCGGGCTGTTTGACAGCAAATTTGGCGGCTTCCCCTACTGGGACCCGACCCTGCCCTACCCGGTGGACAGCGCAGGGGAGAAGCTGGTGCTGCTGGCTCAGATCAATTTTGACCAGTTCCCGGCGGACGACCCTTTGCCCCAGGGCGGGATGCTCCAGTTTTTCGTGGGGCAGGACGACTGCTTTGGCATGGAATTCAGCGGCGGCCGGGCCGACGGCTACCGGGTGGTGTACCATGAGAACATCGACCTCTCCATCACCGAGGAACAGCTCAAGCCGCTGGACATCCCTACTCAGGCAGAGACGGAGATCTTCCCCCTGGCAAGGCCCATAGCAGTGACTATGGAAAAGAGTACCAGCTATATGGGCCCGGTGGACGGGCGGTTTGACGACCTCTTTTCCCAGGTGTACCAGGCCGTCACCGGGCAGGCCTCGGGAAAGGGGATACACCACTGGGGTACCCTGGAGCGCAACGACAGAGATTATCTGTGGGACCAGCTCGACACCGACGGCCACCACCTGCTGGGCTACCCCTACTTCACCCAGGAGGACCCCCGGGAGGGTCTCTACGAGACCCTGCTCTTTCAGATGGACTCTGACGACGGTATCCTTTGGGGTGACGCCGGGGTGGGGAATTTCTTCATCGACCTGGAAAAGCTGAAACAGCGGGACTTTTCCGACGTGTTCTACACCTGGGACTGTTGCTGATTTCCACACTCATCAAGCGAGGTGTTTAACGTGAAACACACCCTTAACGACTATATCGCCCTGCTGGAGCAGCGGAACCTGCTGGCCGCCCCCGTCCCGGCGGATGTAAACCGGTCCGCCCCGGTGGAGCTGGTGTCCTACGACTCCCGGGAGGTGGTCCCCGGCACGCTGTTTCTCTGCAAGGGGGCCCACTTTAAGGAGGAGTTCCTGCAAATGGCCCGGGACAGGGGGGCCATCGCCTACGTGAGCGAGCAGCCCTACCCGTCCGTCAACCTGCCCTGTCTCCAGGTAAACGACATGCGCCTGACCATCGCCCCCCTGGCCGACCTGTTTTTTGACCACCCCTCAGGCAGACTGAAGGTGATCGGCCTGACGGGCACCAAGGGCAAATCCTCCACCGCCTACTACCTGAAGCACATTCTGGATGACTATATGGCCGAGAAAAGGGGGGCGGAGAGCGGCCTGATTTCCTCCATCGACACCTACGACGGGGTGGAGCGGTTCGAGTCCCACATCACCACCCCCGACGCCCTGGATCTCCAGCGCCACTTTGCCCGCGCGGTGGAGGCCGGGCTGGAGTACCTCACCATGGAGGTGTCCAGCCAGGCGCTGAAATACCACCGCTCCCTGTGCACCGACTTCGCCGCCGCCGCCTTCCTCAACATCGGCTACGACCACATCTCTCCCATTGAGCACACCGACTTTGAGGACTATTTTTCCGCAAAACTGCGGATTTTTGCCCAGGGACAGATTAACTGCGTCAACCTGGACTGCGACCACGCTGACCGCATCCTGTCCGCCGCCCAAGCAGCGGGGGCCCCGGTGTACACCTTCTCCCAGAAAAATCCGGAGGCCGACGTCTATGCCTCTCAGGTGCGCAAGCGGGGGGAGGACATTCTGTTTCAGGTGTGCACCCGGCGGTATGAGCGGGAGTTCCGGCTCACCATGCCGGGGCTGTTCAACGTGGAAAATGCCCTGGCCGCCATCGCGGTGTGTGAGGGTCTGCAAATTCCCCAGCGGCACATCTACGCCGGCCTGGCCAAGGCCCGGGTGCCCGGGCGGATGGAGGTATTTTCCAATGCGGACAGCACCGTCACCGCCCTGGTGGACTACGCCCACAACCGCATGTCCTTCAAAACCCTGTTCCATTCTGTCCAGGCCGAGTACCCGGGGCGGCGGATTGTCACGGTATTCGGCTGTCCCGGCCTGAAGGCCCTGGACCGCCGCCGGGACCTGGGGGAGATTGCGGGAAAATACTCCGACCTGGTGGTCCTCACCGAGGAGGACAGCGGGGAGGAGGACACCCTGTCCATCTGCCGGCAGATTGCCGCCCACGTGGCGGAGCAGGGGGGAGCGTACCTCATCGAGCCCAACCGGGGGGAGGCCATCCGGCAGGCCGTTTTGAGCTGCGACCGGCCCTCCATCCTCCTCATCACCGGCAAGGGCCGGGAGACCCGGCAGAAGCGGGGGCGGGAATATGTGGAGGTGCCCACCGATGTGGAGTACGTCCAGACCTTTTTGCGGGAGTACGACACCGTCCGCGCCCCGGACGGCATGGACCGGGTGCGCAGCCTGCTGGAGCTGCTGCCCGCCCTGAAGCGGCACCGGGGGAAAAAGGCGGCGGTGTGGAGCTCACACCCGGGAGAGGACCTGCTCCAGGACGCCGACGCCCTGCGGACGGTGGGGCTGGATGTGGTTCTGCTCCCGCCTGGGGGGGACGCCCCCGGGGATGCAGACTATCTGGTGTATTTCACCGGACTGGGAGAGGACCGCCGGCTCATGCCGGGCCGGGTGGACGCCAAACGGGCGGAGGAGCTGCTGGGAACCCTCAGCGGCGAGCCGGCCGCCGCCGTCCGGCGCTGTCTGGACGCCCTCGCCGCCGGAGCGGCGGAGGCCGCCGTGCTGGACAGCACAGCCGAACATGCCCTGTTGCTGTATATGCTGGACCAGCCAGTCCAGGGGATGATTATTTCCAGATAACGAAAAGGATGGCTTACTCAGCCATCCTTTTCTCATACTTTTTCAGAAGGTCCTCGATTGCTTCATCAATCAAGCGGGATTTTGGAACCCGTGTTTTTCTTGAAAGCTCATTGAAAGGCTCCACTAACTCATTTGCCAGAGAAGAAATTAACTTTGTTCTGTTTACAAGATTTGTTCCAGCCATATGCTCGCCTCTTATGCACTATATAGTTACTACATGATGCAATTAGGTTACCATTAAAAATTCTTTTCGTCAATTACTCACCATCTATTGACTTAGTGGTTACTACCTAGTATACTATAGGTGGGGTGGTAATATGAAAAAAGCAGAAAAGAACGTCACGGTGGGGATGTCCCAGGAGCTCTACAGCGCATTGCAGCGGCTGGCAGAGGAGGACTGCCGGTCCGTCCCCAGCTACATCCGCATGATTCTGCGGGAACACACGAAGAAAAGATGATTTCCGCTCCGGATCGAACATAAAAAACCGCCTCTTTTGGAGGCGGTTTCTTCATGGAACACCGAGGCACTGCTTCAGTCCCTCCTGAAGGACCTGCGAGAAGTTAATCCCCGCCTTGACCGCCAGCTCATTGAGGTAATTCGGGATGGTTACATTTTTCCGCACAGCGCGCATATCATTGGCTCGGCGGTAGGCGTCAAAATCCACTAGAGCAAAGACAGCAATTTCCCCCTCCCCGCACTTCGGCAGGGCAGAGGCGGCCGGCGGCAGCTCCTGCCCCATATCCTGGAGGGTAATTCCGCACAGGCTGATGGCGTCGGCGGCCATTTCCATCGCGTCGGCCAAATCCCGGCCTTCGGTGTTGATGTTAAAATCCGGGGCATATACCAGATAGCCCCCTTCATTGGGCGTCAGTATAATGGGATACGCAGTTTTCACAGCGGGAAGCCTCCTTCCGTTATTTCAGACCCCGGCGCCGGATAATCGCCTTGGCGGTCTGCTCGCTGATCTCCTTATGACGAGGAATTGCCTCCACCTCTTTGCCGTCTGTCACAATCATGTGGCTGCCGCCCTCCCGGATCAGTCGCCACCCGTTCCTGTTGAACAGCTTCAGTAGATCCCTCTGTTTCATTCTATCCACTCCACACCACAATTATACGCATCCAATGCGCATTTGTCAAATGGGATCTTTACAGTGGTTTACCCGTTAAACTTCCCCATCCCCCGGTCGATGCCCTGGTCCAGGATGCACTCGATGGCGTCGGCAGCCCGTTTGACGGCGGCGTCGATGGCCTTTTTGTCCTCCCCAACGAATTTTCCCAGTACCCAGTCGGCCATATCGTAATCGGGGTGGGGCTTCTCGCCCACCCCCACCCGCAGGCGGGGGAACTGGTCGGTACCCAGGTGCTGAATGATGTTTTTCAGCCCGTTGTGCCCCCCGGCGGAGCCCTTCACCCGGATGCGCAGCCGGCCCACCGGCAGGGCGGTGTCATCGGACACCACCAGCACCCGGTCAGGGGGAATTTTGTAAAAATCCGCCGCCTGGCGCACCGCCTCCCCGGACAGATTCATATAGGTAATGGGCTTCATCACCAGCACCTTCTCCCCGGAAATGGTCAGCACATTGGTCAGCGCCTTGAATTTCAGCCGCTGGATGGGCTTTCTCTGGCGCTCGGCCACCTCGTCGGCCACCATAAAGCCCACATTGTGCCGGGTGTTTTCATACTTGTCCCCGGGGTTGCCCAGGCAGACCAGCAGCCAGCTGACACCGCCGCTGTCTTTTTTGAAAAACATGTCTGTTTCCTCGCTTCTCTTGAAATAGCCGTCTGTAGGGGCCGCCGCCCTCGGCGGCCCGCTTTCTTATTTCCCGCAGGCGGCCCAGGGGGGCCGCCCCTACAGGCATACGCAAAACAAAGGGGACAGGCAAACGCCCGCCCCCTTGAAACATATTTACAGGAACAGGGGAGACACCGAGGTCTCCATGTAGATGTGGCTGATGGCCTCGGCAAAGAGGTGGGCCACCGAGATGTAGCGCAGCTTGTCGCATTGGACATCGGGCTTGGCGGGAATGGTGTTGAGGAAGACCACCTCGTCCAGCACGCTCTCGTTGATGCGGCGGATGGCGGGACCGGACAGGATGCCATGGGTGGCGCAGGCGGTAATGTCTCTTGCGCCGCCGATCTCCACCAGGGCCTTGGCAGCGTGGCACAGGGAGCCGCCGGTGTCCACCATGTCGTCCAGCAGGATGACCCGCTTGTCCTTCACATCGCCGATGATGTTCATTACCTCGGAGGAATTGGCCTTCTGCCGGCGCTTGTCCACAATGGCCAGGGGCATATTCAGCTTCTGGGCGAAGGCCCGGGCCCGGGCCACAGAGCCCACGTCGGGGGAGACCACCATGGTGTCCTCGTGGTCGTCCTTGAACTTGCGGTTGAAGTAGTCCACAAAGATGGGGGAGCCCAGCATGTTGTCCACCGGGATATCGAAGAAGCCCTGGATCTGGTTGGCGTGGAGGTCCATGGTGAGCACACGGTCGGCGCCGGCGGTGGTGATCAGGTTGGCCACCAGCTTGGCGGAGATGGGGTCCCGGGGCTTGGTCTTCCGGTCCTGCCGGGCATAGCCGAAGTAGGGGATCACAGCGGTGATCCGGCCGGCGGACGCCCGCTTCAGGGCGTCGATGATAATAAGCAGCTCCATCAGAGCGTCGTTGACGGTGTTGAGCTTGCCATCCTTGACAAAGGAACAGGTGGACTGAACCACAAAGACGTCGGAGCCCCGGACGGTCTCATAGATCGAGACAAAGTTCTCCCCGTCGGAGAAAGCGCCCACCTCCGAGTTGCCCAGAGGGATTCCCAACTCTTTGCAGATGTCCCTGGCCAGAGCGGGGTTGGAATTGCCCGTGATGACCTTGATGTCCTTCCCATGTGCTATCATATGACTTTCATCCTCCCAATTTTGCCGGCCCTGGGGCCGTTTTTTCTCTCGTATCCCTTCTGTGTGAGGTCCCTTCCTCACTTTTTCCCTTTTCTTTTCCGGTTCTCCCCGGCCCAGCCCTCCTTGACCTCCTGGCGGGTCCGGCCAATGGCCATGGCGTCCTCCGGGACGCGCCGGGTCACCGTGGTGCCGGCGGCGATAAAGGCCCCGTCCTCCACCGTCACCGGGGCAACGAAGTTGGTGTTGCAGCCCACAAATACATGGCTGCCGATGGTGGTGCGGTGCTTCTGGAAGCCGTCGTAGTTGCAGGTAACGGTGCCGCAGCCGAAGTTGCAGTCCTCACCCACGTCACTGTCCCCCACATAGGTGAGGTGGGCCATCTTGGTCCCCCGGCCCAGATTGCAGTTTTTCAGCTGGACAAAGGCCCCGATTTTGGAGCCCTCCCCCACCACGCAGTGGGGCCGGATGTGGGTATAGGGGCCGATCTGGCAGTCCGCCCGGAGCACGCTCTCCTCACACTGGGAGGCGTTGACGGTGCATCCGTCCTCCACGGTGGAGTCGGTAATCATGGTCTGGGGGCCGATGCAGCAGTTTTTCCCGATCACCGTCTTCCCCCGAAGGATGGTGCCGGGGAGGAGCAGGGTACCCGCCCCCACGGTGACCTCCTCTTCCACATAGACGGCGGCGGGGTCCATCATCAGCACGCCTTGGGCTAGAAGCTGTTCCCGCTTGGCCTGAAGCGCGGCCGAATAATCGTTCATTCTGTTCCTCCCATATCAACCGGACAGGCGGCCCGGTATTTGCCGCCTGTAATTGAGTTTAACAAAGTTTTCCCAGTGGGCATTATAACACAGTTTGCGCTTTTTTTCCACCATTAGGGAATTATTTTCAAAAAGTTTAAATTGCCGCTTTTTCATCGGAATCATTCCAAATCCGACAAAAACCGCCCTCCACAGTCTATGGAAGGCGGTCATTTGTCTTTTGTCAGCAGGCGGGCGCCAGCGGACGCACCCCAAGCCGCTCCCGCAGCCTGGAGGGCCGGCAGACCCGGGACATCTCCAGTCCGGCGCAGACGGTGTCCACCAGGTCCACCACCCAAGCCTCCAGCGACCGGGGCAGCGCGCCGCCCAGGGGCCACATGTGGGAGAGGATAATGTTTTGCTCCTTGTCGGAGAGGGGGGTGAGGGCAGCGGCGTTCCGGGCGGCGAACCGGGGGTGGTCGAAGCACTGGTTGCCGGGGTGGGCCGATTTGTCCCTGGAGTCGTAGAGATACAGGTCGTGAAGCAGGGCTCCCCGGACGGCAGCGTGCACATCCATGCGGAGCAGCCGGGCCACCCGGTAGGTACTGAAGGCCACAAACAGGGAGTGGTCCAGCGTAGTCACCGGACCGTGGTGCTTCCACCGGCCCATCATCCGCACCGGCTCGGAGTCCAGCAGTTCTCTGGTCAGCTCCACAAACTCCCGTTCCCGCAGCTTACGGCTTAAACGGCTCATTGGAATCAGTCCTTTCGTCGTAATCGCAGGGTGTTCCCCGCGCAGTTGGTTCTGACCCTATCATACACTATCTTCGCACCGTTGTCATCTGAGAATTTTTTACAATTTTACCGGGTCTGCCCCGCCCCTTTTATCACAAATTTAAAGGAACAAAGCTCTCCCAGGCCCAAAGGGCCCCTTGCGTGCAACTTTTGGGTGGAAATCCCCATCTCGCAGCCCAGGCCGAACTCCCCGCCGTCGGTGAAGCGGGTGGAGGCGTTCCAGTACACCGCCGCGCTGTCCACCTGGTTCAGGAAGGCATGGGCCGCCTGCTCCTCGCCGGTGACGATGGCCTCCGAGTGGCCGGTGGAGTGGGCGGCGATGTGGGAAACGGCCGCCTCCAGACAGTCCACCACCTTAACGGCCATAATGTAATCCAGAAATTCGGTGTCAAAGTCGGCGGGCCCGGCGGGGGTGCCGTCGATGATGTTCGCCGCTTCCGGGTCCAGCCGCAGCTCCACCGGATGGCTGAAGCGGTTGTGCTCCAGCCGGTCCTTCAGCTTGGGCAGAAATTCCCCGGCCACGTCCCGGTGGACCAGGCAGACCTCGGCGGCGTTGCACACGCTGGGCCGGGAGCATTTGGCGTTTTCGATGATGTCCAGGGCCATATCCTGATCCGCGTCCCTGTCCACGTAGATGTGGCAGATGCCGGTCCCCGTCTCCAGCACGGGGACGGCGGCGTTGTCCACGCAGGCCCGGATGAGCCCCGCTCCGCCCCGGGGGATGAGCAGGTCCACCAGCCCTCTGGCCTGCATCAGCTCATTTGCCGAGGCCCGAGTGGTATCCTCCACCAGCTGGAGCGCGTCATGGGGCAGTCCGGCGGCGGACAGCCCCTCCTTCAAGGCGGCCACAATGGCGGCGGCGGAGCGGTGGGCCTCCTTGCCCCCCCGCAGGACACAGGCGGAGCCCGCCTTCAGGGCCAGGGCGGCGGCGTCGGAGGTGACGTTGGGGCGGCTCTCGTAAATAATGGCGATCACCCCCATGGGGACGGCGGTCTTCTCGATGACCAGTCCGTTGGGCCGCTCCACCCGACTGAGGACCGCCCCCACCGGGTCGGGCAGCTCCGCCACCTCCCGCAGGCCGGCGGCCATGCCGGCAATTCGGTCGGAGCTGAGGGCCAGCCGGTCCAGCATCACCTCGGAGACGGTCCCCTTGGCCGCCTCCAGGTCCAGGGCATTGGCCGCAAGGATGTCTGCGCTGTGGGCCTCCAGGGCATCCGCCATGGCCAGCAGGGCCTGGTTTTTCGTCCTGGTATCCGCCAGGGCCATCCTTCCCTTGGCGGCCTTTGCGTTCTGTAGCAGTTCCTGTGTCGTCATATTGATTACACCTCAGTTTCGTTTAATGGGGCCACACCATGCTGGCCGCGCACAGGGCCAGGGAGAGGGCCATTACAAGATCCACCGTCTTTCGGTAATTGGCAAACAGCCTTTGCAGAGAGGCTCCGGCAAAGAGCCACACCAGGTTGCATACCGGCCCGGTGAAGGGCAGAAAAATTCCCACTGGAAGCAGCGCCCACAGGGAGGGGTTGTAGGGCAGCACGTAGCCGGCCAGGGCGGTGATGCAGAAAATAATCACTTTTACGTTGGTCAGGTTCACCAGCAGGCCGGTCAAAAAGGAGGGGGCCGCCGGGTCCCGGTCCGGGCCGCCCGCCCCCGGACGAAGCATGTGCCAGGCCATCCACAGCAGGTAGGCTGCCCCCACCCAGGAGAGCATCCCCACATACTCGTCCAACGCCGCCCCCAGCAGCCAGGTGAGGGCCACCGCCCCCATGGCGTCCAGAAAGAAGCCGCAGAACAGCCCCCGCCATTGCCGCAGAGCGGGGTCCCGTCCGTACCGCAGGGCGGCGCTGAGGGAACAGAGGTTGGCGGGTCCGGGGGTGATGCCCCCCACAAAGCAGTAAATCAAAAAGCTGGGAATCAATGAAGCTGGCATGTCAGCCACCGTCCTTTCTTGCGGTGGCTCTATCCTAGCAGAAAAAATAACATTTGAAAAGTGAATGTTTTTAAAGTATAATATTGATAATTTCGATGATTGGAGCTTTCCTATGGAGCTGAAAAATCTGCGCACCTTTCAGGCCGTTGTGGACCAGGGCAGCTATCAAAAGGCTGCGGACGCCCTGGGCTACACCCAGTCCACCGTCACCGTCCACATCCAGCAGCTGGAGGAGGAGCTGGGCGTCCCCCTCTTTCAGCGGGTGGGCCGGCGTATGACGCTGACTCAGGCGGGGGAACAGGCCCTGGCCCAGACCCGGGAGCTGCTGCTGGCGGCAGAGCGGCTGTCCCAGCTGGGGCTGGAGCGGCAGGCGCCCTCCGGAACTCTGCGGGTGGACATGGCGGAGACCCTGCTGTGCTACAAGACCCAGCCGGTGATCCAGAAGTTCCGGAAGCTGGCTCCCCAGGTGCGGCTCATTATCCGCAGCCGCAATTGCCTGGACATCGCGGAAAATGTCCGCTCCGGGGCCTGTGACCTGGGGGTCGGCTACGACATGGACTGGAGCCGGGACGTGCTGGAGGTGGAGCCCATGGGGGAGTACGAGGTGATCTTATTGGCCTCTTCGGAGTTCTGTCATCCGGATTTTGTAACCCACAACCAGCGCAAGCCGGTGTCCCTGGTCACCGACGAGCCGGACAGCATCTTCCGCCGCCGTCTGGAGGAATACCTCCGGGAGCGGAACATCACCCTGGACGCAACCCTGGAGCTGTGGAGCATCGAGACCATCAAGCGGTGCGTCATGTCCAACCTGGGTTTTACCTATCTGCCCCGGTTCGCCGCCCAGGGGGAGCTGGCAGACGGGAGGCTGGTAGAGCTGATTGCCCCCATCTCCGGCGTCCGGTTCCCGACCCTGTGCGCCCGGCACAAAAACCGCTGGGTCACGCCAGCTATGGAGCTGTTTATGCGGCTTCTGCGGGAAACCTTGAATTAACTGAACCGCCGGCGGAAGGGGGCGATGTTGCCGTCCCGGCCGGGCCGCTCCAGGATGGAGAAGGTGACCATCTCAAAGAGCCGGCCCCATCCCTCCCCCTCCAGCAGCTCCTGCCAGAAGCGGGCCACATCCTCCGGGTCGTTGCGGAACACCCCGCAGCCATAGGCCCCCAAAACCAGCTGGGCGCAGCCCCATTTGGCGAACAGGGCCAGAAGCTTCCGCATCCGGCCCTTCATGACCGCCTTGGCCCGGTCCGCGCTGTCCCCGTTGCGCAGGACAATCCCCATGTTGACGGCGGGGGCGGTGATCACCGGGCAGGTGATGCTGTGCTCCGTCAGGGTGTAATCACTGGTGCGGAAGAAGGTGACGTCGCCAATGAGCATGGTGTCAGTGTACACCGGGTCCCGGTTGGCCCGGTTGATCTCGTAGTACCGGGGCCCCTGGCCGGTGGTCTGAGTGTGGTAGAGATTGGAGCAGAAGGCCAGGCACTCCTCCTGGGCCACCGAGCCGTTGAGAAAACCGCCCCCAGGATTTTTGGCGGAGGCGAAATTCAACACCCCGATTTTAGGGCAGAGGGTCTCCCCATCAGCCAGGCGGAAAATGGCGTCTACCGTCCCCTCGCCCCGGACCTCCAGGGCGGCGGCGGAGCCCTCCGCTGGAAGGACCGTCTCCTCCACCAGCTTATCCAGCGCCCCGGCGGTCCACAGCTCAGCAGGCCGGCAGGCGTCATACAGGATGACCTGACCGTTTACCGAATAGCGCCCCGCCCGGCTGATTTCCACCGTCTCCTGGGCCAGGGCCTGAAGCTGTTCCCGGTTCATACCCGCGCCCCCAGGAAGCGGGTGCCCACCGCCTTGCCCTCGGCGATGTCGTAGAGCCGCTCGGGGTGCTCTCCGTTGGTAATTACCATGTCGCAGCCGGCCGCGGTGACCATCTTGGCCGCCCGCAGCTTGGTTTCCATGCCGCCGGTGGCCAGCTCGCTGCCCTTGCCCCCGGCCAGGGCCTCGATCTCAGGGGTGACAGCCTCCACCGTGGGAATCAGTTTGGCGGCGGGGTCCTTCCGGGGGTCGGCGGTGTACAGCCCCTCGATGTCGGACAGGAGGACCAGCAGGTCCGCCCCCACCGAGCAGGCCACAATGGCCCCCAGGGTGTCGTTGTCCCCCACCTTGATCTCGGCGGTGGCCACCGTGTCGTTCTCGTTGATGACGGGGAGGGCTCCCAGCTCCAGCAGCCGGGCCATGGTGTTTTCAAAATTCTGCCGGCGGCCGTCGTTGTCCACATCCTCGCTGGTCAGCAGGATCTGGGCCACCGTGTGGTTGTACTGGGAAAAGAGCTTGTCATAGGTGTACATCAGCTCGCACTGGCCCACCGCCGCCGCCGCCTGCTTGGTGGGCATGTCGGAGGGCTTGCCGGGCAGATTCAGCTTGCCCACCCCCATGCCGATAGCCCCGGAGGACACCAGGATCATTTCGTGCCCTGCGTTCTTCAGGTCGGACAGCACCTTCACCAGCTCCTCCACGTGGCGGATGTTCAGCCGCCCGGTGGCGTGGGCCAGGGTGGAGGTGCCTACTTTTACTACAATACGCATGGTTTTCACTCCTTACTGCGTTTTTGCTGTAGGGACGCATCACGATGCGTCCCTACTTTTTGCTCAAACTCACCGTCTTCTCATAGGCGGCAATCACCGCCTCCATGGCGGCCCCACGGAAGCCGCTCCGCTCCAGGGCCCGGATGCCCTGGATGGTGGTGCCGCCGGGGGAGCAGACGGCGTCCTTCAAAGCGCCGGGGTGTTGGCCGCTCTCCAGCACCATCCGGGCCGCTCCGACGGCCATCTGGGCAGCGTAGGCCACGGCCTTGTCCCGGGGCAGGCCGCAGGCCACGCCGCCGTCGGCCAGAGCCTCCAGAAACAGGTAGGCGAAGGCGGGGCCGCAGCCGGACACCGCGCTGGCCGCGTCGATAAACCCCTCGGGCACCGGGTCCACCAGTCCGGCGGGGGCGATCAAGGCGGCAAAGGCGTCCAGCTCCTCCACCGTCGCCAGCTGGCCGCAGTACTGCACCACTCCGGCTCCGATGGCAGAGGGGGTGTTGGGCATGATGCGGATGACGGGGCAGTCCAGGTCTACCATATCCTGAATCCGGTCGCAGGTCAGGCCCGCCGCCATGGTGACCAGAATGAACCGGTCCTCCCGCTTGCGCAGGATGGGCTCCAGGGGGTCCAGCACCAGCTGCATCATCTGGGGCTTCACCCCTAAAAAGATGAGCTTGGCGGTGCGGGCGATCTCCTCGTTGGTGGACAAGGTCCCGCCGGGCAGCTCCGCCGCCAGGGCCGCCGCCTTGGCCGGGGTGCGGTTGGACAGCAGGATGGTCTCTGCCTGCCCGCTTTTGGCTGCCGCCTTGGCAATGGCGGAGCCCATATTGCCAGTACCAATAAAGCCGATGGTTTGATACATAATTGGTTCCTCCTTGTTGAGCGAAAATGCCCCGGTTTTACCGGGGCATTTTCTGGTATTTAATGACATAAGAGAGGCAGGAAGAAAACGGCAGCAGCCGCTCCGAAGGAAAGTACAGAGGCTGCCCACAGCGCCCACTGTTTTTTCGCAAAGCTGATGGCTCCATTAAGCAGTGCCGCCAAAAAACTGACGCATCCCAGCGTGACAAAATTATAAATCAGAAACCGGCTGGCATCCGCATTGGCGGAGAGCAGAGATATATTGGTGGTCAAAAAGCTGAAAAGGGCGACAAACACCGTTAGAATCACCAGTACATTGGCGTAAATTGACCGCTCCAGATCCTTTAAATTTTCTTTTTTCTTTTCAATCTCTCTGATCTCATGCTGGTAAATATCTTTATACTTTCCCAGGCCGGAGTAATCCATCTCATCTGAAAACGCACCGGCATAGGGGGTCTCTGCATGGCTGGCCAGCATTTCAAACAGGATGGTGACGTATTTTCCGTCCTTTTGAAGGTCAATCTCATTCCCTGACACATTTGTAACCCGGAAGAACACCTTGGTATGGTGCCCCGGCTGGTACACGGGAGCATCCATGGAAAGCCCCTGACGCAGCCTGCTGTTCTTTAAAACAATCCTGCCCAGCATATTATCCGGCAGACAAATATTTTCCTGTGTTGCGACAAAAGCTGACTCCCCATGCTTCAAGCTGATGCGGGAAACCTTCTTGTTTTCCGAGACAAAATATTCCGCTCTGAGGTCGTATCCAATATTTGTAATGCAGCTCGGGTCGTAATGTTCCAGCAGCCCATTACCAGCCTGTACCGCTATCTGATGGTCTGTAAGTACCATATACTCTCCCCCTCACTGATGATACAGTCAATTATAATCGTTACAAGCTATTTTGTAAACCTTTTTCTTGTTTTTGGATGGATATAAAAATCTTAATCAATTCTTAATTGTATTTCCCCCGCGGCTGTTATATACTGACCGTACTAATACGCTTAGTACAGTATCCGGAAAGGAGGAGCTGTGATGTTGAATTTAGACTACCGGGACGCCCGGCCCATTTATGAGCAGGTGAAGGACGGCCTGCGGCGGCTGATGGTCACAGGGGTGATACAGGAGGGGGAGAAGCTCCCCTCGGTGCGCACCATGGCCGGGTCGCTGGCCATCAACCCCAACACCATCCAGCGGGCCTACGAGGCCCTGGAGTCGGAGGGCTATGTCTACTCGGTGCCCGGGAAGGGCTCCTTCGCCGCCCCCAACACCGGGGTGGACGAGGGGCGCAAGCATGACCTGCTGCACACCTTCGACCAGACGGCGGGGGAGCTGCTGTTCCTGGGGGTAAGCGGCGAGGAGCTTTGGGCCCGCGTCCGGGCGCTGGAAGGGGGAGAAACGAATGATTAAGGTAATCAATGTGGTAAAGACCTTCGACGGCTTTCGCGCCCTGGACGGTCTCACCATGACGGCGGAGAAGGGCTCCATCTACGGGCTGGTGGGCCCCAACGGGGCGGGCAAATCCACCATTCTGCGGCACATCATGGGCATTTACCGGCCCGACTCCGGGTCGGTGCTGGTGGACGGGGATCAGGTCTACGAAAATCCGGCGGTAAAGGCCAGGATCGCCGCCATCCCCGACGAGCTGTACTACTTTAACTCCGCCTCCACCCGGGACATGATGCGCTTTTACCGGGGGATGTACCCAAATTTCGACGCAAAGCGGTACGAGGCCCTGGCCGAGGCCTTCCCGGAGGTGGATGAAAAGCTGCCCATCCGGCGGCTGTCCAAGGGGATGCAGAAGCAGAGTGCCTTCCGGCTGGCCCTGTGCTGCAATCCGGATGTACTGGTTCTTGATGAGCCGGTGGACGGCCTGGACCCGGTGATGCGGCGGCAGGTGTGGTCCCTGCTCATGGGGGACGTGGCCCAGCGGGGGACCACCGTGCTGGTGAGCTCCCACAACCTGCGGGAGCTGGAGGACGTGTGCGACCACGTGGGCATCCTCTCCCACGGAAAGGTCCTGCTGGAGCGGTCCCTCACCGATTTGCAGGACAACGTGGTCAAGCTCCAGATCGCCTTTGCCGACGGCAAGCTGCCCGAGCTGCCCAAGGATATGAACGTGCTCCACACCTCCCAGATCGGGCGGGTGTTCACCCTCATCGTCCGGGGCAGTCCGGCGGAGATCAAGACCCGCATGGCGGGCTTCGCCCCCATTTTGATGGAGGCCCTGCCCCTGACCCTGGAGGAAATCTTTATCTATGAACTGGGAGGTGAGGACTATGCGGTCCGCGACATCGTACTTTAACGGCCCCCTCTACCGCAAGACCATGGCCCGCTTCTGGCCCCTGTGGGCGGGCTACGGGGTGATCTGGCTGTTTTTCATCCCGCTGAACATGCTCAACACCTACTTTAACCGCTATCTGTCCTCCGCACCCGTCACCCGGCTGTTTCGCCAGGCGGTCAACCTGCCCGAGTATGTGACCGTTGGTCTGTACCTCGCCGCCTTCTTCGCGATCTTCTGCGCCATGGCGGTCTTCGGCTACCTGTACAACAGCCGCTCCTCCTGCTGGTTCCACGCCCTGCCCACCCGGCGTGAGGCCCTGTTCACCACCCAGTATCTGGCGGGGCTCAGCTTCCTGCTGCTGCCCCAGGCGGCGGTGGCGGTGCTGACGGCCATGGTGGAGCTGGCCTTCCTGCCCATGAGCCAGTGGGGCGCGGCCCTGTCCGCCCTGGTGATGTGGCTGCTGGGCCAGAGCGGGGTGTGCCTGTTCTTCTTCTCCTTCGCCGCCTTCTGCGCCATGTTCACCGGCCACATCCTGGCCCTGCCCGCCTTCTACTGTATCCTCAACGTGCTGGCCGACGTCATCTACACCCTGCTGGACGGCCTGTTCCACGAGTTCTTCTACGGCTACGCCGGGTCCGCCGGGACCGCTCAGATTGTGGAGTACCTCACCCCCGCCTACGCCCTGAAGGACGCGGTAATACTGTTTGGCAACAGCGAGGAGGGGCAGCGCTTCCGCTCCCCGGGCACGGTGGCCGTCTACGCCGCCGTGGGTGTGGCGCTGGCCCTTATATCCCTGTACGTCTACCGCCGCCGCCACGCGGAGACCGCCGGCGACGTGGTGGCCGTCCCCCTGGTGCGCCCCCTGTTCAAATACGGGGTGTCCTTCTGCTCCGGGCTGTGCCTGGGCATGTTCTCCGCGATGTTCTTCGGCTGGACGGACGGCATGGCCGTCCTCATCGCCAGTATCCTGGTCTGGACGGTCATCGGCTGCTTCGCCGCCGAGATGCTGCTGAAAAAGTCCTTTCGGGTATTCAAGGCCTGGAGGGGGGCGGCGGTCATGGCCGCCGTCATGCTCCTGCTGTGCCTGGGGTGCACCATGGACCTGTTTGGCGTGGAGGCCCGGGTGCCCGACCCGGACCGGGTGGAGAGCCTGGAGGTCTCCCTGGACCTGGGTGCCCCCGGCGACAGCGGCGGCCACTACTCCGCCGTCCTCACCGAGCCGGAAAATATCCAGAAGTTCATCGACCTCCACCGGGCCATCGTGGCCGACCGGGACCGGCTGGAGGGTGCAAAGTCCGGGGACGACTTCACCTACCTCCGCCTGCGCTACACCCTGAAGGGGGGCTCCGCCCTGCACCGCTACTACGACAGCTTCCCCATCTACCAGGAGGAGGCAGACCTGGAGGGCAGCGTCACCAACCTGGTGAAGGGCCTCTATGGAGACCGGGAACTGGTGGCCCAGGCCTACGGCTTTGAGAACTTCCTGAAAAAGGGCCGCCTCACCGGGGCCTGGCTGGACCGGGTCAATAACGCCAGGGGCGAGACGGAGTACAACGTCTATCTGGACGACTACGCCCAGGAGCTGTGGGATGCGGTACAGCAGGACTTTGCCGAGGGGACCATCGGCGTGCGTTATCTCTTCGACCAGGGCGGCGACCGCCTGAAGGGTACCTATCGCACCGATCTGACCTTTAGCCTTACGGCTTACCGGAAGCCCGGCTCCAACCAGAAGGACTACTCCGTCCAGGCCAGCCCCGCCAGCTACGACATCGACGAGACCCTCAGCGTCACCCTCACCCCCAACGCCAGACACACCTTAGCTGTGCTGGAGCAGACCGGCATCTTTAAGGAGGGGTACTCCCTGGCAGCCCACGAAACCGCAGATTATGACCCGGCCTATCCCGACACGGCAGCATATTAACCCCGTCCACTGTGCGGACCGCGCCGCGTATTAAAACGCACAGCCCAAAGGACCGCGCCAAAAAGCCTCCTTTAGAAAGGAGGTGCCCCAGTGCGCACACTGGGGCGGAGGATTGCGTTTTGCGAAGCAAAACATACGAAGTAAACAAAGATTAGGATTATTTCATACATTTTGCCTTCGGCAAAATACAATCCTCAGTCAGCCTTCGGCTGACAGCTCCTTTCAAAAGGAGCCTGCCCCCTCTGTCGGCTTCGCCGACATCTCCCCCTGTCAGGGGGAGTCGGCCCTGCGGGGGCGGAGGTTTTTTGACAGTTTAGCCTTCCCCCTTGAAGGGGGAAGGCGTTTTCTTCGCCCAAAAACCGTAGAAAATCTTATTGCATTTTCGCCGGGTCTTCGGTATAATGAAGTGCAAGAGCGGTTATCCCGGGCACTCCCCGGAGCGCCCTATAAAAATTCAGGAGGTAATACACATCATGAGAGAAGTTTATGTCGTCAACTGCTGCCGCACCGCCATCGGTTCCTTCGGCGGGTCCCTGAAGGACACCCCCGCCGCCGAGCTGGGCGCCACCGTCATCAAAGAGGCCCTGAACCGGGCCGGCGTAAAGCCCGAGAACGTGGACGAGGTTATGTTCGGCTGCATCCTCACCGCCGGTCTGGGCCAGAACGTGGCCCGTCAGGCCAGCCTGAAGGCCGGCATCCCCACCTCCGTCCCCGCCTACACCGTGGGCATGGTGTGCGGCTCCGGTATGAAGTCGGTCATTGAGGCCGGCCGGACCATCGCCCTGGGCGACGCTGAGATCATCGTGGCCGGCGGCACCGAGAACATGTCCGCCGCCCCCTACGCCATCCCCGCCGCCCGCTGGGGCGCCCGCATGGGCGACAACAAGATGGTGGACACCATGATCAAGGACGGCCTGTGGGACGTGTATAACAACTACCACATGGGCACCACCGCCGAGAACATCTGCGACGTGTGGGGCATCACCCGTGAGGAGCTGGACGAGTTCGGCTACAACTCCCAGAAGAAGGCCGCCGACGCCATGGAAGCCGGCAAGTTCGACGACGAGATCGTCCCCGTGATGATTAAGGTCAAGAAGGAAATGGTGGAGTTCAAAAAGGACGAATTCCCCCGCCTGTCCCCCCTGGATAAGCTGGCCAAGCTGCGCGGCGCCTTCCCCTGCGGCCCCGAGGGCGTGGAGGACGAAATTGTCCACACCTTCCAGCCCGCCGGCGTCCACGAGGCCGACGCCAAGAAGCATGTCCAGCGCGTGACCGCCGGCCAGGCCTCCGGCATCAACGACGGCGCCGCCGCCATCGTGCTGGCCTCCAAGGAAGCCGTTGAGAAGTACGGCCTGAAGCCCATGGCCAAGCTGGTCAGCTGGGGCCAGGGCGGCGTGGATCCCAAGATCATGGGCGTGGGCCCCGTGCCCGCTTCCCGTCAGGCCCTGGACAAGGCCGGCCTGAAGATCGAGGACATGGACCTGGTGGAGGCCAACGAGGCCTTTGCCGCCCAGTCCATCGCCGTGGCCCGTGAGCTGAACTTTGACATGAGCAAGGTCAACGTCAACGGCGGCGCCATTGCCCTGGGCCACCCCGTGGGCGCTTCCGGCGCGCGGATCATCGTCACCCTGCTCCACGAGATGCAGAAGCGGGACGAGGCCAAGAAGGGCCTGGCCACCCTGTGCATCGGCGGCGGCATGGGCGTTGCCACCATTTTTGAGAAGTGCTGATCTGTTAACCACACAGCCGGCCCGGGAATCACCCCGGGCCGGGTTTTTTATCCATTTTTTCTACATAATCCCGTAAAACCAGCCGAATGCAGCTGGGAACCGACCGGCAATCCTCCACAGCAAGTTTTTTCAGCTTATCGTAGAGTTCTTGGGGCATCCCCACAACCACTTTTTTATCGTTTTTTCTCATAGCGCATCTCCCCGCTTGCTTGCTGATTCACTAGCACACGATTCATACTAACACATCTATTATATTCTGTCAATAATAAGCCAGTAGGAGGTTAAATATGGATTACATTGACAGAATAATTGCTGTGCGTGTCGATGCTGATGATACTCAGCGTTCTTTGGGGAAAGCTCTGGACATCAACCACATTCAATGGGCGAATTATGAACGGCGATTCAATGAAATGCCCATCCGATACCTAATTAAATTTTGCCAGCACTATGGTGTCAGTGCCGACTACATCCTCGGTCTGGGGCGGGATATGAAGTGGCCAAGATAAAAAACCGAAAAACCCCGGATACCTGCTCCAAGGTATCCGGGGCTTCCCGTTGAAAAAGAGGATTAAAATGAAACGAACTGTCTCTTGCAGATTTTATAATACAGGAAAGATATTAACAAATCCAACGTCATTTGTTACAAAAGGATTAAATCCTCTAAAAATCTTTTTACGGCCCGGGAGATTTTTGGCATTTTTAGACATACTGTTTTCCCCGGAAAGAGAGAAAGGCCAACGGAGCGACCCGTCAGCCTTCCCAAAAATGGAGGATAGAATGAAAAGATGTTCTTGCCTTGCGAGTATGAGTATAGACAAAAGATTTTACAAAAGTTCTTTCAAGATGTTACAAAAGCTTTAAATCTTTTCGAGAAAATTTCCCGCCGGAAGGAGGAGCCGCTATTTTCCGCCAAAAAGCCTTTTCAGCCATCCCGCTTTCTTCTTCCCGGCCGCCTCCGGGGCGGGCGGGTCCGGAACATTCACGGTATGTACCTGCCGCTCCACCTGGGCCGTGGCCGGATCGCCGCCCTGGGCGCGGATGGCCTCCTCCAGCTGCCGCCGGCAGGTCTCCACATAGATGGTCACGCCCTCTATGTCGCAGTTATTCAAATAGGAACGGCACACCGTCTCCTGGATATTCATGGGGTTGGGCTCAATGACCTCGGTGGCCTCCAGCAGCCCCAGGCTCTCCCGCCCGGCGTGCTCCAGGGCCTTGAAAAATACAGGCAGCGTGTTGCCAAAGACCGACTCCAGCGCCGCCCGGACCGGGCCGCTCTGGCCGTCGGCCAGCAGCCGGGGCACCTGGTCCTCCGGGATGTACACCCCGCCGCTGTAGTTTTCCAGAATGCAGTTCTGAACCGGATTTGAAAGCCGGTCCCCCAGAATCTTCTGGAAGGGCAGGGTGTAGGCCGCCATGGCTGGCTGGTCCATCAGGTTGGAGTACAGCCCGCCCCGGGTGTAGTAATAGGTGCGGAACAGCCCCTGAACCGCCGCCAGGATGTAGCTGTGGGTCTTGTCGAAGGACTCCCTCGGCTGGACCTTCGCCGCCGTCTCCATAATCTCCTGGTACCGGGCGGCGCAGAATTTCTCGTTGCCGTTGTCGCTGCCCATCCGGTACTCCTCCGTCAGCGCCATAAGCCCGGAGTGGTCCCCTGAGCGCACCTCCTCCAGCCGGTCGAAATACCAGTGGAACATCTCCTTCTGACTGATTGGATGCCAGCTTACGTCAAATCCCATTTTATAATGCCTCCTCTGTTAAAAATATCACCGCAGACCTTGAAAAAATTCCTGAAGCACCATCTCACACTCCGCGGTCAGCGGCCCCTGGTAGATGCGGGGGCGGTGGTTGAAGCGCTCCTCGAACAGGTTGAGCACCGACCCGCAGCACCCCGCCTTGGGGTCCTTCACGCCGTAGCGGATTTCCTCGATCCGGGCGTTGATGATGGCTCCGGCGCACATGGGGCAGGGCTCCAGGGTGACATACAGGGCGCAGCCGTGGAGCCGCCAGCTCCCCAGCCGGGCGCAGGCCTCCCGGATGGCCTCCACCTCCGCGTGGGCGGTGGCGTCGCCGCCTGCCTCCCGGCGGTTGCGGCCCCGGCCGATAATCTCCCCGTCCTTCACGATGACGCACCCCACCGGCACATCGCCGTCAGTGATGGCCTCCCGGGCCAGACGCAGGGCCTCGGCCATGAAATATTCGTGGTTCATATTGATACTTACCCTTTGTAAACGCCGCCCCGGTTGTCTACCTTGATGACCTGGACGGTCAAAATATCGTTGTACAGATAGTAAATTGCCCGGTACGTGCCGATGCGGACCCGATATTGCCCTTTGTGCCCCCGCATAGGTGATACATCTCCCTCAAACGGAAGCTTGTAAAGTGCCCTCAATATCCGCTCCTGCTGGTCCCTGGACTGGGTCAGAATAAACTTTCGGGCGGGCTTTTCAATCAAAATCTTATACTTCACAGCACAATCCCCAGCTGTTTCGCAAAGTCCTCAATGGGCATGGGGTCACCCCGCTCCGGGTCATTCTCATAATCCCGCGCCATTTTTTCACAGAATGCCTCGTCTGCCGTATCATCAATTGCCTGCTTCATGGCCTGGAGCACAGCCACAACATTGATAAGCTGCGTGTCGCTGAAGCTGTCCAGAATGGCGTTACATCGTTCACGGTTACTCATGCCGCAAAACCTCCTTCTAAATCACAAAGATATGATTTATTGTACCATTTTAATTATACCATGATAGGTAAATGAAAACAAGACCCCTTGCCCCAAACACCAAACCGTGATACAATACACGGCGAATCTATCCTGGGGAGCGCCGTCTATGAAGACCTATTTCGCTGGACAATTTGATATCGCCGTCATCGGGGCGGGCCACGCGGGCATCGAGGCCGCGCTGGCCGCCGCCCGGATGGGGATGAAAACCCTTTGCTTCACCGTCAACCTGGACGCGGTGGGCAACATGCCCTGCAATCCGGCTGTCGGGGGGACGGGGAAGGGCCATCTGGTCCGGGAGCTGGACGCCCTGGGGGGCGAGATGGCCAAAGCCGCCGACAAGGCCTGCATCCAGTACCGGCTGCTCAACCGGAGCAAGGGCCCCGCCGTCTGGTCCCTCCGGGCCCAGGCCGACCGCCGGGAGTACCAGAAGGTGATGAAGCACACCCTGGAGAAGCAGGAGAACCTGTGGGTGAAGCAGGCGGAAATTGTGGATATCCTCACCGAAGACGGCGCGGTGTCCGGGGTGGTCACCCACACCGGGGCGGTGTATGAGGTGAAGGCCGCTGTCGTCGCCACCGGCACCCATTTAGGGGGCCGCATCGTGGTGGGGGAGGTGGTCCGGGACTCCGGCCCCGACGGCCTGTCCGCCGCCCTGGCCCTGACCCAATCGCTGATAAAGCTGGGCCTGTCCATCCGCCGGTTCAAGACGGGCACGCCGCCCCGGGTCAACGCCCGCAGCGTGGATTTTTCCAAAATGGAGCTCCAGAAAGGGGACGGAGACGGCCTGGCCTTCTCCTTTCAGACGGAGCGCCCTCCGGAAAACCGGGCGGTGTGCTGGCTGACCTATACCAACGAGGAGACTCACAGGGTCATCCGGGCCAACCTGGACCGTTCCCCCCTCTACGACGGCACCATCGAGGGGGTGGGCCCCCGCTACTGCCCCTCCATCGAGACCAAGGTGGAGCGTTTCCCCGACAAGGAGCGCCACCAGCTGTTCATCGAGCCAATGGGGCTGGACACCGAGGAGCTGTACATCCAGGGCTTCTCCTCCTCTCTGCCTGAGGAGGTACAAATCGAGATGCTCCACACCATCCCCGGCCTGGAGCAGGCCGAGATGACCCGGTGTGCCTACGCCATTGAGTATGACTGTGTGGACCCCACCGGACTGGAGGCCACCCTGGAGACCAAGGCCGTCCCCGGCCTGTATGGGGCGGGGCAGTTCAACGGCTCCTCCGGCTATGAGGAGGCCGCTGTCCAGGGCTTTGTGGCCGGGGTGAACGCCGCCCTGAAAATCCAGGGAAAGCCGCCCCTGATCCTCCGCCGGGACCAGGGGTACATTGGGGTGCTCATCGACGACCTAGTCACCAAGGGCACCAACGAGCCCTACCGGATGATGACATCCCGCACCGAATACCGGCTGCTCCACCGCCAGGACAACGCCGACCGGCGGCTGACCCCCATCGGCTATGAATTGGGACTGGTCTCCCGGGAACAATATGAGCGGGTGCAAGAGAAATACGCCGCCGTGGACCGGGAGGTCCGCCGCCTGGAGCACACCGGCACGCCGCCCACCCCGGAGCTGGCCGCCCTGCTGGAGGCCAGGGGGGAGCCCCCCATCAAGGATGGGGCCCGGCTGGCCGACCTGCTCCGCCGCCCCCGGCTGTCCTACGCCGATCTTGCCCCCTTCGACTCCGCCCGGCCCGCCCTGGACCCGGCGGTGGCCAGCGAGGCGGAAATCACCATCAAGTACGCCGGATACATCGACCGCCAGCTGCGCCAGGTGGAGGAGGTCCGCCGGATGGAGGAGCGGCCCATGCCCGCCGACATCGACTACCTGTCTATCGCTGGCCTGCGGCTGGAGGCCAGGCAGAAGCTGGACGCCATCCGCCCAAAAAACCTGGGCCAGGCGGGCCGGGTGTCCGGGGTCTCCCCGGCGGACGTGGCGGTACTGATGGTGTATTTGAGGCAGAGAGAGGGATGAGGACCCCATGGACGAACAGAGACAGCGGGAGATTGCCGCCACCGTCGACGCCCTGAACCGGCATATCCGGGAGCATGAGATTTCCGATTTCAGAATCAAAGGGCTGGAAGGGGAGACCCTGTCCCTTGTGGGCAGCTTTGATCTGTCCTATTACTACGATATAGAAATCGTGATGACCGGCGTCTCATGGCTGAACCTGCCCTGTTATTTTTGGGTGGACCTGGCCCAGTCCCAGCCCTTTTCCGTCGGCTTTCCCGCCCAGGATACTGCTGTATGCAGCTTCATGGACCGCGGCGCCCGCCGGCGGGGGGAGATCGCCTTCGAGGGGGACATCTCCCTTCAGATTGAGCATGTATCCTATTTTAAAAGATAGAGAGGTGTATCTATGGAACGGTCAAGCGGTCTGCTGGGAAAGGTACGGGAATTTCTCGACCCCACTCCTATTGAGGACAAATATACCCAGCTGTTGAAGCGGGCGTATACAGAGATATTTCAGCCCCGGGGCTTCAAGCGGGCAGGGCAGAATTTTCGCTGGTTCGACCATTTTGAAAGCCATCAGGCTGTCATTGATATGATTCTGGACGGGACCGCCCAGCAGCACTCCCACGCAATTGTCATGAACTACAATGTGGCAAAAATGCTGGCCGAAATGGGCCATCAGACCCAGGTCTACGAGCAGATCAAGGACACCCGGACTACCAACCCCCAGGCCTGGGCGGTGATTCGGCTGGCGGAGGACCTGGAGAAGGAGCTGGGAGGAATTTTATGAAATTATCGCAGGTCAAGGGAAACACCTGGGTCATTGAGGCCAACCAGCTCATCCCCCTGTACAAGCTGGATGAGAGGCGGTGCGTCCTGCTGGACACCGGGCTTCTGGAGGAGCGTGATGAACTGGAAGGGACGCTCCGCTCCGCTGGGCTGACGCCGGTGGGGGTGCTGTGCTCCCACGCCCACGTGGACCACTGCGCCAACAACGGCTATTTTCAGGAGAAATACGGCACGAAGGTGGCCCTCACCTTTCCCGAGGCGGGTATGTGCTCCTCCCTGCTGACGCTCAAGTGCTACTTCCTCACCCTCTCCCCGGGAACGGTGGAGCGGGAGTCGTCCTGCATGCTCCACACGCCCGACGTGATTATTCCGCCGGCGGACGGCCCCTTCTCCTTTTGCGGGGCGAAGTTTCGCATTGTCCACACGCCGGGGCACTCCTCGGGACACGTGTGTACCGTCACCCCGGACAACGTATGTTACACCGCCGACGCACTCCTCAGCCGGGAGCTGCTGGAGGCCAAGCTGCCCTACAACCTGAGCCAGCGCATGGCCATCGCCAGCCGGGAGAAGCTGCGGGGGCTGAGCTGCGACTTCTACGTCATGGCCCACCGGGGGGTGTGCTCCGGAGCGGAGATCGCCCCCCTGATCGGTGCCAACCAGGCCCTGATCCACCGCCGGGCGGAGGAAATCCTCTCCCTGGTGGGCCGGCCCATGACGGCCAGCCAGATCGCTGAGGCGGCCTGCCTGCACTACAAGCTGCTCACCCACAAGCCCTCCCGCTCCCTGCGCTTTGAGCGCAACGTCCGCTTCTTCATCGAGTACCTGGTGGACGCCGGCCGGCTGGACGAGGTATGCCAAAACGGGGCCACCTACTATGTCAGACAGGAAAATTCCTGAAAGTTAGGGAAAAATACTTGCAATCCGTTTAAAACTGTGGTATGCTGTTCGGTACTTCCGGGTTTTTCCCGCCGTCAATTTTCGGCCCCAGGGCCTTGAAAGGAACGAGAGACATGAATACACTGAATTTAGTCCTTACCATCATTCAGGTCCTGTGCGGCCTGGCCGTTATCGCCGTGGTGATGCTCCAGTCCGGCAAGAGCGCCGGCCTGTCCGGCGCTATCGCCGGCGGCGCTGACACCTTCCTGTCCAAGAACAAGGCCAAGAGCCTGGACGCCAAACTGGCCAAGATGACCAAGTGGGTAGCCATCCTCTGGATCGTCATTACCCTGGCCCTGAGCCTGATCTGAGCCCTGTCGCAATGCCAAAGCACCTCACCGAAAAGGTGAGGTGCTTTCTTTCTGCTTGCGAAATGGGTCGAAGCCTGATACAATAGCCATGCCGCCCTGCCCCTCCCTGTGCAAGGGAAGGAGGTGAAGCCCTATGGGAGACGCTCGAGAACTCTTACTAGCCGTCGCCGCAAATGTTATCGCATACTACATTTGCAAATGGTTTGATGGCCACAGCAAAGGGCGGTAACCATAGCGAAACCCCGGAGAGTCACACCTCTCCGGGGTTCTTTTTTTGGTGATACCCATGGGAGACGCTCATTTCTGCCTGGGTACAGATTGATTATAACACAGTTGCGCCGGGATATGCAAGAGAAAAGTTTTATTTCACCTCGTGGCTGTTCAGCAAAGACTGCTTGATATCCCACAGCTTCTGGGACAGGTCCACGTAGTAGTTGTGGGGGTTCTCGAAGCGCTTCACCTCGTCCCAGAGGGCGTCCACCTGCCGCTGGCAGTAGGCCCGGCTGGTCTGGAGGTCGGGCACCTGATACACCAGCTCGCCCCCCCGGAAGATGGGCACCATCAGCTCCCGGGCCTCAATGTCGGTGTACACCTTCCGCTTCCAGGTAGCGTCCGGGTCGAAGAGCTCCAGGGGCTGGGAGAAGTCAAACTCCTCGTCGTGGAGGCAGATGAGATCGGCCTCCGCCTTGCCGGTGTCCTTGGAGAAGATGCGATAAATCTTTTTGAAGTGGGGGGTGGTGATTTTGGCGGCGTTTTCGCTGATCTTGATTTTGGGAATGATGGTCCCGTCGTCCCCCTCGATAGCGGCCAGCTTATACACACCGCCGAACACCGGCTCGGACCGGGAGGTAATCAGCCGCTCGCCCACCCCGAAGGAGTCGATGCGGGCCCCCTGGCGCACCAGGTCCCGGATGATGTACTCGTCCAGGGCGTTGGAGGCCACGATCTTGCAGTCGGTGAACCCGGCGCCGTCCAGCAGCTCCCGGGCCTTCTGGGAGAGGTAGGTGAGGTCGCCGGAGTCCAGACGGATGCCGCATTTGGTGATGCCCCGGGGGACCAGGACCTCCTGGAAGGCCCGGATGGCGTTGGGCACGCCGGACTTCAGCACGTTGTAGGTGTCCACCAGCAGGGTGGCGTTGTTGGGATAGAGCCGGCAGTAGGTCTTGAAGGCCGTAAGCTCGTCGGGGAACATCTGCACCCAGGAGTGGGCCATGGTGCCAGTGGCGGGGGAGCCGTACCGCTGGTCGGCCATGGTGCAGGCGGTGGCGGCGCAGCCGGCGATGTAGCTGGCCCGGGCCCCCAGCAGAGCGCCGTCCGCCCCCTGAGCCCGGCGGGAGCCAAACTCAGCCACCGGCCGGCCTTCGGCGGCCCGGACGATGCGGTTGGACTTGGTGGCGATGAGACTCTGGTGGTTCAGGGTGAGCAGGAGGAAGGTCTCCACAAACTGGGCCTGGATGGCGGGGGCCCGGACGGTCATAATCGGCTCGTTGGGGAAGACCGGGGTGCCTTCGGGAACGGCCCAGATGTCGCCGGTGAATTTGAAGCCCCGCAGAAAGGTCAGAAATTCCTCGCTGAAGCAGCCCTTGGTGCGCAGGTAGTCAACATCCTCCTGGTCGAAGCACAGCTCCTGAATGTACTCCACCACCTGGGCCAGGCCGGCGGCGATGGCAAACCCCCCCTTGTCGGGGACGGAGCGGTAGAAGACATCGAAATAACAGATGCGGTCCTGCAAGCCGGTCTGGAAGTAGCCGTTGGCCATGGTCAGCTCGTAGAAGTCGCAGAGCATGGTCAGGTTGGTTTTCGCTTTCATAGGGAAAGCCTCCTTGTGTCGGGGTGACAAGACACCCCTATTTGACCCTATTATACTCCCTCCGGCCAAAAATGCAAGGAAAAGTGCAATTTTCTAAAAACAGGTGCGCCAGAGTCATCCCGCAGCTTTTTATGCAGGGGCGGACCAGTCAGCGCCGAAAAGCCCCCCTTGCCAAAGGGGGGAGGGCCGCCGGACAAAGTCCGGTGGCGGGGGGATTCCGTCTTTTGCCGGCAATTGTCAACCCGCGCAGCTGACGCATGTAGGGCAAGGGCTCTGCCCTTGCCTTATTCCGAGGTCGTTTTATCCTCTTACGGGGATAGGCAGGGGTAGAACCCCTGCCCTACAGAACGTACCGGCCGGTATCTCCAGAGGTGTTCCAAATTTATGAGACGGGCGTGCGCCTGCGCCTGCCGCCCTTGCATCATTTGCCGAATTTTGCTATAATATGGGCGGTTGCCTTTCCACCCTGGCAACGGGGAGGAGGTGAAGACATGGGTATTTTGACAGACTATATTGTGGCTGTCATGGCAAGTGTGGTTGGTCATTACATCTGCAAATGGTTTGACCGTCACGACAAAAGTAACCAAGCGTAAACCGAACCCCTGGGAGAGATAGCAGCTCTCCCAGGGGTTCAATTTTTGGTGAAGACAACAAATTTTGACAGACTTGTTGGTCGAGGTTATTATATCACAAGCGATCCTATCTTTGCAAGAGTAATTTTATATTTTTTCCTTCCCGCCGCCTGGGAACAGCTGAAAAATCCTTCCCACGTTGGGCGGGTCGCCTCCTGCGGCCACCCAGCCGGCGGCAAAGGCCCGCCGGGCCATGGAAAACAGGTAATTTTCCGCCTCGTCATACTCCGCAGTTTCTAAAAACTGTGAAAAGGCATCTTCAAAGTCGTTACTGTACATAATATATCCCCATCCTCTTTAAGAAGATTATAGAGGATAAAGTACGATAAGTCAAGATTTGATAATAATTTAGAGTATAGTATATACGGGTGAGATGTATGAAGCCATTAAAAGGAAAAATAAGTTTGACTATAGATGATCCGGTGTTGGAGGCAATTAAGCAATTAGCCGAGGAGAATGATCGCTCAGTTTCCAGCTATATCAACCTGGTCCTCCGGGAGCACTTAAAGCAGCTGGAGCGGAAAACGGTTGAAAACCGCTAAAATCCCCTTGACAGAGGGGGAGAACTGGCATACAATAGGAAACCACAAAGCCTTGACAGGGAACAGTACCTCACAGCGGGGTTTTAGAGAGAGGATGGCCGGTGCAAATCCTCCGAAGCTGTGGCGGGAAGGCGCCCTGGAGCGCGGGGAGGAAATGTCCCGCCGGTCCCCGCCGTTACCGGGTTAGAGTGTCCCCTATGGGAAATTCAGGTGGAACCACGGACAGCTATTGTTCGCCCTGAGCCAAACCGGCTCAGGGCGTTTTTCTTTGGAAAGAGGTGATTTTATGACTGAACAGCACAAGGAGCAGGCCATTGAGGTGGTAAAAAACATCTGCCATGTCCTCCACGAGAAGCGGTATGAGGATCTGCCCTCCTGCGTGGACAAGATGGAGTGGGACGACACCGAGGTAATCAGGGAGTGCATCCAGGGCACACTGGAGATGAACGACTTTGATGTATTTGACGAGTACGGCGTCCCCTGCAGCTTCAAGCCGCAATATGAGTATCACCATGAGGTGATGTTCTTCGAGTATAAGGACGGCAGCGGCTTCGCCGTGGACTATGAGCTGACCTCCGGCGGGGAGTTGGTTTATCTGACATTACAGCTTGAGTTCCTGTATGAAAACGGCGGCTTGAAATCTATTTTCCGCACCATTGACCCCCAGTAGGGGTGGCCTTTGGCCGCCCGCAGGGCATCAGAACGAAAGATGGGCGGCCACAGGCCGCCCCACACAAAATTGTAAAGAAATTTGTACAACACGCAAAGAATTCACTTTACACATTCGGCAAATTTGCGTATAATAGGGGTATCAGATAAAGGAGGGATACTCAAATGGCACAGACAAGCGTGAATTTTCGCATGGATGAACAGCTGAAAAAAAATGTGGAGGAAATCTGCCAGAAAATGGGCATGAGTCTTACTACCGCCCTGACTGTCTTTTGCCGGAAGGTAGAGCAGGAGCGGAAAATCCCCTTTGAAATCACCGCAGAGGCAACTGACCCCTTCTACAGCGAAAACAATATGCGCTATCTGAAGAAAAAAATGGAGGATTATAAGGCGGGCCGCCTAAATTTGGTTGAACACGACCTGATTGAGGAGTGACAAAAGGCATGCAGCTCAGGCGGATACAATGGGATTTTGACGCATGGGAGGAATATTGCGATTGGCAACGCGTGAACAAAGCGGCCCTAAAAAAGATCAATCAGCTGATTCGGGATATCCTGCGGGATCCTTTCGATGGCCTCGGAAAACCAGAACCCTTGAAAGAGGATCTGAGCGGTTTTTGGAGCCGTCGCATTGATGAGGAAAACCGTCTCATCTATGCTGTGGAGCAGGATGCGGTTGTGCTTATCTCCTGCAAAGGACATTACGAGTAAAAGAGGAAGAAGGAATTATTATGAAAAACAGTGAAAAGACCATGGAAAAAATTGTGGCCCTGTGCAAGGGCCGGGGCTTCATCTTTGCCGGCTCCGAAATCTACGGCGGCCTGGCCAACACCTGGGACTACGGCCCGCTGGGTGTGGAGCTGAAAAACAACATCAAAAAAGCCTGGTGGAAGAAGTTCGTCCAGGAGAACCCCTACAACGTGGGTCTGGACGCCGCCATCCTGATGAACCCCCAGGTGTGGGTAGCCAGCGGCCATGTAGGCGGTTTCTCCGACCCGCTGATGGACTGCAAGGAGTGCAAGGAGCGCTTCCGCGCCGACAAGGTCATTGAGGACTGGTGCCAGGAGCACAGCTTCGACCTGGGCCACAGCGTGGACGCCATGTCCCAGGCCCAGATGAAGGAGTTTGTGGAGGAGCACCAGATCGTCTGCCCCTCCTGCGGCAAGTTCAACTGGACCGATATCCGCCAGTTCAACCTGATGTTCAAGACCTTCCAGGGAGTCACGGAGGACGCCAAGAACACCGTCTACCTCCGCCCCGAGACCGCCCAAGGCATCTTTGTCAACTTCCAGAACGTCCAGCGCACCACCAGAAGAAAGCTGCCCTTCGGCGTGTGCCAGGTGGGCAAATCCTTCCGCAACGAGATCACCCCGGGCAACTTCACCTTCCGCACCCGGGAATTTGAGCAGATGGAGCTGGAATTTTTCTGCAAGCCGGGCACCGAGCTGGAGTGGTTCGCCTACTGGAAGAAGTTCTGTCATGAGTGGCTGCTGGGCCTGGGCATCAAGGACGAAAACCTCCGTCTCCGGGACCACGACCCCGAGGAGCTGAGCCACTACTCCAACGCCACCACCGACTTTGAGTTTGCCTTCCCCTTCACCGACTGGGGTGAGCTGTGGGGGGTGGCCAGCCGCACCGACTTTGACCTGAAGGCCCACCAGACCACCTCCGGCAAGGATCAGACCTACTTCGACCAGGAGGCCAATGAGCACTATATCCCCTATGTGATCGAGCCCTCCCTGGGTGCCGACCGGGTCACCCTGGCCTTCCTGTGCGACGCCTACGACGAGGAGGTGGTGGACGCCGGGAAGAACGACGTACGCACCGTTCTGCGCCTGCACCCCGCCCTGGCCCCCTTCAAGTGCGCCGTGCTGCCCCTGTCCAAGAAGCTGGGGGACAAGGCCCGGGAGGTCCAGACCGAGCTGAGCAAGTATTTTATGGTGGACTACGACGACGCCGGGTCCATCGGCAAGCGCTACCGCCGTCAGGACGAGGTGGGCACCCCCTATTGCATCACCGTGGACTTCCAGACCGTCGGGAGCGACACCGAGGAGGCCGACCACGCCGTCACCATCCGGGACCGGGACACCATGGACCAGGTCCGCGTGCCCATCAGTCAGCTGAAAAACTGGCTGGAGGAGAAGCTGGCGTACTAAGCTCTTAAAATATAGCGACAGGCCCCCTGTGCATACCGCGCAGGGGGCCTGCCCTCTAACCGCTGTGATGGAGGTGTTATTATGCTGCCGCGTATTAAAGATGTAACGCCCATGCCGGAATATCAACTGCACGTTGTCTTTGATGACGGCAAATCCGTCATTTATGATGTGATGGAGGATATCCGGCAAATCGAAAGCTACCGCGACCTGCTGAATATACACGGGCTGTTTGACCAGGTCTCTGTTGACCAGAGCCGGACCTGCGTGTACTGGAATGACGATATCGACCTGCCCAGCGATACGATTTATGAATATGGAATGCCCAAGGTTTAAATAAACGTCTCGTATTCTATCATCGATAAAATACGAGACGTTTTAATTTTCTGCCTCCCTGTGAGCATCCTCGATGGACTTCAGGATCACATGGGGCGGCACATCCAAAGCCTGGCCGATTTTAAAGAGGGTATCCAGGGTAGGACTACGCAGTCCCCGTTCCAGTTTGCTGTAGTGGGTGCGGTCCAGTCCAGCCAGTCCGCTGAGCACATCCTGAGTTAAGCCTTTTCGCTCCCTGTACTCTACCAAAACGCGGCCGACAATTTCAGGTTTTACCATCCTTTACTCCCTCCTTCGTACACCTATAGCATACCAATGAGGGAATTTCTTTATGGGGTCACTTGACCCCATAGAAAAAAAGTAGTATAGTTATGTTACAGTAAAAAGGAAGGAAGCCTGATACAGATGAAAAAAGTAACCCTATTGGTCCCGGAATACCTGTTCGACTTCTATGAGAAGGTAGGAAAAACAGCGGGCGGCCTTTCTCCAGAAAAAGTCATGTCGGACGCACTCTTTAAACTGGCAGGGGAATTATCCTTCAACGCCATCTATAAGGAAAAATAAGGGGCACCCCCGTCCAGTGGTCGGGAGTGCGTCAGTGCGTCAAAAAAGCGCACTGTGAAAGAACGCGTCCATTTTTTCTGTTCCTATTGACACACATGGAAAACAAATCTATAATAACAGGTAACAACTAAATAGAGCGAATGTCTTCAAGGCAGGGTGAAATTCCCGATCGGCGGTAAAGTCCGCGAGCACACAGGTGCTGATTTGGTGAAAGTCCAAAACCGACAGTACAGTCTGGATTAAAGAAGGTGTATTGAATTTGTCAGAACTGTTCTGACAGCATACACGTTTCCTGTCCAGCCAAGAAATGCTTTGTTGACATGTTCAATATACCTCTTAATTACACCGAAAGGCATTGCGCTGCTTTAGGTGTTAATTTTTTTGGAGGTAATTGAAATGAACCACAAAACAAAAACGCTCACAGCCGTCGGGACCCTCTGCGCCCTTGCCTATGCCGCCACCGCGGTGGGGCGGATTCCCCTGATACTCTTTTTAAAGTATGACCCAAAGGACATTATCATCGCCACCGGCGGGTTTTTGTTCGGCCCCCTGGCCGCCGGTTCCATCGCTCTGCTTGTTTCCCTTGCCGAAATGCTTACCATCAGTGAAAATGGCGTGCTGGGCTTTCTCATGAATGTCATTTCAAGCAGCTCCTTTGCCTGTACCGCCGCCTTCATCTACCGGAAAAAGCGGACTTTCCCGGCCGCCGCCACGGGACTGCTCTGCGGCTGGGGGGCGATGGTCTCTGTGATGATGCTTTGGAACTACCTGATTGCCCCCATCTACATGGGCTGCTCCAGAGGAGAAGTGGTGCAGCTTCTGCTCCCGGCGTTTCTGCCCTTTAACCTGATAAAAGGCGGCCTCAATGCGGCGGGTGTTCTGCTGGTCTACCGGCCTGTCATAACCGCCTTGGTGCGTTCCCATCTTGTGGAGGCCGGGCAGGGGACCAGAGGGTGAACCCGCCCTGGGCCAAAATCCAAGCGGCATATAAAACGCCCGCCGGCAGTGCCGGCGGGCGTTCAGCGTTATCTCAGATAATTCAGCGGATTCACCGCAGTGCCGCGGACGCGGACCTCGAAGTGGCAGTGGACGCCGGTGGAGCGGCCGGTGGAACCGGCCTTGGCCACGGTCTGGCCCTGGTAGACCTTCTGTCCCGCAGACACCACCAGACTGGAGTTGTGGGCATAGTAGGTTTGTGTGCCGTTGTCGTGGGTGATGATGACCAGGTTGCCGTAGCTGCCCTTGTAGCCGGCGAAGGTGACGGTGCCGCCGTCGGCGGCCTTGACGGCCTCGCCGTACACGGCGTGGATATCCAGGCCGGAGTGGTAGCTGTAGCTGCCGAAAATCTTCCGCCCGCCGAAATAGGAGTTGATGCGGTGGCTGCTGACGGGCCACAGGTAGGTGCCCTTGGACGCGGTCTTGGGCCGCTCCTTGGTGCCCACGGCCTTTACGGTGGTGGTGGGCTCCCGGAGGGTGGTGGTGTCAGTGACGGTGCGGTCCCGCTCGTAGCCGTTGACATAGACCACATCGGCCTGAACCTGGGCCTCACCCTCCTCGCCCTGGGTAAGGATCTTGGAGTCGCCCTTATACATGGAATCGTCCTGAACCTCCTCCACCGGGCAGGGGATGGCCTCGGTGTAGGTCACGTGCTCGGTGGTCTGGACGGACAGGGCGGGGATGACCTCCTTCACATTGAGCACGTCGCCCACCATCAGCCGGTTGAGGCTGGCCTGGGGGTTGAGCTCCATCAGGTCGCTGAGGGACATGTCGTTGCGGTAGGCGATGCCGTTGTAGGTGTCCCCCTTCACCACGGTGTAGGTGGTTTCGCCGGTGGTATTGGCCTTCAGGGCCTCCTCCACCTGGTCCACGCTCATCAGGTTGTCCGCCGCGTAGACGGGCGTAATGGACACATCCTCCACAAATTCGGCGGAGGTGGTGGCGTCGGTGACGAACTCGGCCTTGATGCTGTCCAGCATGGTGTTCAGGGCCTCCTGGTCCTTCACCACACCCACCGCCCGGCCGTCCAGAGTGATCTGGTAGGCCCGCAACTGGTCGCTGAGCTCGTTGAGCTGGCCATAGAAGTAGTTGCTGATATCCTGCTCCCGGCTCAGGCCGCTTTTCAGGGTGAGGGTAAAGCTGTAGTCAATCTCGCTGTCCACCTGGTAGCGGTAGCCCAGCAGCTGACTGCCCCGGGTCTCCACCGTCTGGATGGCGTTGTCCACCACGCTCTGGTCTGCCACAATGCCCACCTCCTGGCCGTCCACAATGACGGCGTAGCTGGTGGAGTAGAGGGTGGTCAGGGTGAGGGCGGCGCCCAGGGCCCCGGCCACCAGCAGAAAGGAGATGGGTCCCACCGCCAGCGTTCCGGCGGCGGCGCCGTGGAACAGATGAGCCCAGCGGCGGAAGTGGATTCGTGCCCACTCCCGCATCCCCTTGGCATAGAGCTTGAACTCCTCCCGCCAGTCGGGGGCGGCGGGGGCATCGGAGGCCCGGGCCTCCTCTTTGGGGGGCTGGACCTTCTTAGGCTCGGCCTTGGGGGGCTTGGGCTGCCGGATGGGTCCGGTCTGGTCCAGCTCCGCAATGGGGAGCCGGGCAGTCCAGCTCTGATCCTGTACTTGGTTCATGGTAATCACCTCTTGTTCTGAGGAAAAAATGACAATCGTGAAATAAGAGTTACAAAATGGTAACAACAATATACACATTTTCCCGCCATCCGTCAAGCCCTTTTTTCGCTCCGCTGCAAAATTTTTACCGAAAAAGTGTACAAAAATAGAACGCCACAAGTGGTTTTGCGGCGTTCTTCGTCTAAATAGTATATAAAACTGCAAATATCCCTAGATATTGTGGTTATACCACCATCCGCAGGAGGAAGGCCAGCGTCATAACAATCACCGCCGCGCTGGCGCAGGCGTCCAGCCGCCAGGCCTGCCGCTCCCGACGGGCCCGGCGGCGCTCCTCGGGGGAGAGGGTGAGCACCACGGGCCGGAACCCGGGCTCCTCCTCGGGGAGGTACGCCTCCACCTCGGGCTGCCGGGCCAGACTGTCCCGCTGAGCAGCGGCTGCCTGCCTGCGGCGGAACTCGTTCAGGTCCACCATATTACCGGTGTGCTGAATGAAATTGGAAGTCTTATAGTACATGGTCTGCATAGGTTTCCCCTCCAAGAGTTTGATGTTAGGGTAAGTATAGACCAGAAGCTGTCCAAAAAACCGGACTATTGCGGCGCTGCCCGGAAAAGAAACATCCGTTCTAAGGCGACTATACAACATCCGTTCGAGAATGTCAAGGGATAGTCGAAAATTTGTTTGATTTTTCCTCATCCGTCCCCCCGCAGGGCAAGCCTTCCACCCTCCGGGGGGAAGGTGCCCCCGAAGGGGGCGGATGAGGGGGCGGGGCGGGCAGGCTGTCCTTATGATAAGAGTTGCTGACCTTGCCGCACCCTCATCCGTCACGGGCTTCGCCCGTGCCACCTTCCCCCTGGAAGGGGGAAGGCTTTTTGCGCGTCCTTTCTCCAGGTGCTTTTTGGACGCGCCGGCGGCCCGAAGGGCCGTGTCGGACGAGGTCTCTACTATAATATACAGACGAAGAAAGGGAAAAAAGGTTCCCTTTGTATGTGTTTTTTTCCAGTCCGTGTTGCTTTTTCGGTGAAAAGGGGGTATAATGCTTTGGCTTATTGAGATATCCACAGATTTGAGGTGCAATTCCCATGAAAAATGAGAAATTAAGAAATATCGCCATCATCGCCCACGTAGACCACGGCAAGACCACCCTGGTGGACGAGATGCTGAAGCAGTCCGGCGTCTACCGGGAGAACCAGGCGGTCACTGACCGGGTGATGGACTCCGGCGACCTGGAGCGGGAGCGAGGCATCACCATCACCGCCAAGAACACCGCCGTACAGTACGGCGGTGTGAAGATCAACATCGTGGACACCCCGGGCCACGCCGATTTCGGCGGCGAGGTGGAGCGCATCCTGAAGATGGTCAACGGCGTTATTCTTCTGGTTGACGCCGCCGAGGGCCCCATGCCCCAGACCCGGTTTGTGCTCTCCAAGGCTCTGGAGCTGGGCCACAAGGTGATTGTGGTGGTGAACAAGATCGACCGCCCCGACCAACGGGTTTACGAGGTGGTGGACGAGTGTCTGGAGCTGCTGCTGGACCTGGACGCCACTGACGAGCAGCTGGACTCCCCCATGCTCTTCTGCTCCGGCCGGCAGGGCACCGCCTCGGTGCAGCCCGATGTGGCGGGCAGCGACTTGAAGCCACTCTTTGAGACCATTATCGACTATATCCCCGCCCCCGATGTGGATGTGGACGCCCCCTTCCAGATGCTGGTGTCCTCCATTGACTACAACGAATTTGTGGGCCGCATCGCCATTGGCCGCATCGAGCGGGGCAGCGTGAGGCAGAATCAGGAGATCGCGGTGTGCAACTTCCACCACCCCGACGACGCCCCCATGAAGGCCAAGGCCACCGCCCTCTACGAGTTTGACGGCCTGGGCAAGGTCCCCGTGCAGGAGGCCGCCGCCGGCAACATTATCGCCCTCAGCGGCATCGGCGACGTGACCATCGGCGACACCATCTGCGCCCCGGACGCGGTGGAGCCCATCGAGTTCGTCCAGATCTCCGCCCCCACCATTGAGATGACCTTCTCCGTCAACGACTCCCCCTTTGCCGGCCGGGAGGGCAAGTTTGTCACCTCCCGTCAGCTCCGGGACCGGCTGTTCCGGGAGACGCTGAAGGACGTGTCCCTGAAGGTGTCTGAGATGGAGGGAGCCACCGACTCCTTCAACGTGGCCGGCCGTGGGGAGATGTCCCTGTCCATCCTCATCGAGACCATGCGCCGGGAAGGATATGAGCTCCAGGTGTCGCCCCCCCGCGTCCTCTACCAGGAGGTGGACGGGGTCAAGTGCGAGCCCATTGAGCGGGTAGTGATTGACGTGCCCACCGACTACGTGGGGGCCGTCATGGAGAAGCTGGGCTCCCGCAAGGGGGAGTTCGTCACCATGAATCCCGTGGGGAACCGCACCAAGCTGGAGTTTCTGGTGCCCGCCCGGGGCCTGTTCGGCTACCGCAGCGAGTTCCTCACCGACACCAAGGGCGAGGGCATCATGGCCTCCGTCTTCAACAGCTACGCCCCGGTGAAGGGGGAGATTCAGCGCCGGTCCACCGGCTCCCTGGTAGCCTTCGAGACGGGCGAGGCGGTCACCTACGGCCTGTTCAACGCCCAGGAGCGGGGGGCTCTGTTCATCGGGGCGGGCACGCCGGTCTACGGCGGCATGATCGTGGGCGAGTGCCCCAAGGCGGAGGATATCTCCGTCAACGTGTGCAAGAAGAAGCAGCTGACCAACATGCGGGCCTCCGGCTCCGACGAGGCCCTGCGGCTGGTCACCCCCCGCACCCTCTCCCTGGAGCAGTGCCTGGAGTTTTTGGCCGATGACGAGCTTCTGGAGTGCACCCCGGAGAACCTGCGCCTGCGCAAGCGCCTGCTGGACCACGGCGCCCGGATGCGGGAGGCCTCCAAGAAAAAAGGATAAGCACCACTGCGGCCCTCCGAGCGATTGGGGGCCGCTTTTGTTACCCTTGACGGCAATAGAAACCTTGCTATATAATAGGGTTCGATGAATTATAGTGAGAGGAAGGTCTTGCTATGCCTGAAATATCTATGTTTGCCGGTATTCGTATCACAATGTATTATTCAGACCACAACCCGCCTCACTACCATGCGGAATATGCAGGGCATAAGGCCTTGGTGGATATCCAAAACGGATACATCATCAAAGGTGCGCTTCCATTGCGGCAACTAAAGTTCGTACTAGCCTGGGGCGAGATGCATCGGGATGAACTGATGCAGAACTGGGAGTTGGCCAAGGATGCTCAGCCGCTGAATAAAATTCCGCCCCTGATGTAAGAATGGAGGAAACTATGGATTTCATGCCCGCTGTTGTACAGGCTCTCCCAGGCGATAACTTTACAGTTTATGCGTATTGCAGCGACGGAGCGGTCCGACTGCTCGATGTCAAGCCGTTGATTGCCCTGGGGGGCGTCTTTGCACCTCTGGCCGACTTGAATTTTTTCCGCGACCGGCTGACTATTTTGAATGACACCGTGGCGTGGGATATCACTGGCGACCGGGACCCAACGGCCTGTGTTGACCTGGACGCGGACCAAATATTTGCAAAAGCGCCCATTGTTGCCGATCCCCTGGAGAGCAAAAGAGCTGGTTAGGAGAAGAATATGGAAGCTTTTTCAATACGCTGCCCCGGCGTGGAAAACGGCACATTTCTTCTGGACCACACCGGCCGGGGGGCGGACCGCTCTCCGGAGCTGGTGCTGGAAAACCTGTCCCCGGCGGCGGTCACTTTGGCCGTCACCCTGGAGGACATGAGCCACCCCATAAAGAATTTCACCCACTGGGTAATCTGGAATCTTCCGGCGGCGGACCGCATCCCGGGGGCCATCCCGGCGGGGAAAACGGTGCCCGGCGGCGGGGTGCAGGGGATAGCCTACGGTCTCCACCGCTACGCCGGCCCCAAGCCGCCCCGGCGGACACAGCACACCTACCGCTTCACCGTCTACGCCCTAGACTGCACCCTGGACCTGTCCCCCGCGTCACGAAAAAAAGTCTTTCTGCGGGCGGCGGAGGGGCATATTCTCCAGCGCGGGAGCATTTCCGGAATCTTTGCGTCGTGAAAGGGCGGGGACATATGGATTCGTTTATTGCCAGAGATATTTTAGACCAGCTGTCTTATCGTTCTACCCTGGGGCAGAGCCTGAAACAAATCTCTCTGCGCGGGACGCCCCTTGCCCTGATTCTGGACGATATTGCAAAATACCGTTCCAGCTATATTGACGTTCTGGTTCAGGAAAACCTGATTGGCTCTCGTTTTTAATAAGTATAAATCCCCGGAGACGGGCAGAAAATTATGTACGGAATTTTCCAGCGGCATAATTCGGTCTGAACAGGACTTTTTGGCCCGTCTGAACGATTGGGAGGCGGAAAACAATGGGTGATAAGAAATTGTATATTGTGGCAAAGGTCTTTGACCAGCCGGGCTGTCTCGCCTACCGCTGCAAAACAGCGAACGAGGCCCGATGCCTGCCGGGCACCCTGGAGGCCATCCGGGCGGAGGGGGTTCAAATTGTAATTCTGGATTCCCCGGAAATTTATTCCGAATACGCGCCCTATGCTTACATTGAAGACATGAAGGAATTTATCGACCGCGTCAGCCAGCTGAACCGGGCCGCCTGAGCTCTGTCCACAATATCCGAAACAGCACAACCCCGCCCTGTGTTTCCAGGGCGGGGTTTTACTGTTACGACCACGGCGCCAGCTCAAACCGCACAAAGTACCCCTGGGGGTGGCGGCAGACGGGGCAGTGGGCGGGGGCGGCGGTGGCCTCCACCGTGAAGCCGCAGTGCAGGCACATCCACTGTGTCTCCACCTCGGAGAAGAACAGCTGGTCCTTCTCCATCAGGTCAGCGAATTTGCCGAACCGGTCCCCATGGGTCTTCTCCACCTTGGCGATGTTCTCAAACAGCTTGCCCACCAGGGGGAAGCCCTCTCTCATAGCCGTCCTGGCGAAGTGGTCATAGTCGTGCTCCCACTCCTGATACTCGTTGTGCTGGGCGGCCCGCAGGTAGTCCAGCACCCCGGAGTAGATATCTACCGGGTAGGTGCCATCCACCTTGACGGTCTGGCCGGCGCAGTCCTCCAGGGCGGAATAAAACTGCTTGGCGTGGACCCGCTCCTGCTCGGCGGTAAAGAGGAATACCCCCTGGATGACGGCCAACCCCGCCTTGTTGGCCACTCCGGCGGCGATGGTGTAGCGGTTGCGGGCCTGGCTCTCCCCGGCGAAGGCCCGCATGAGGTTTTCCCGGGTCTGGCTGTGGAGAAAGGCCTCGGTTTTGTCGGACATAATGAACCCTCCTTGCGATAGTTTTGATTCCCGCCCTTTCGGGCGGGAATGTGAGCACCGCTGTGGGTTCAGTATGTCTCAAAAGCTGGAAATTATCCGGCGTTGACGGGAATCTTGTTCTCCCCGTACTGCACATAGTCCACCTGGCTCAGGTCAAGGGGCTGGTCGAAGACAACAAAACCCTCCAGCTCCCGCGTGCCGGTCTGGGAATCGCCAACATCTGTGTCGCAGCCGTGGATACAGGGGATCGCCGTACCGTCCTTCAAAACGATTTCCACAGGGCCCAGGCCGGCGCCGATCCAGTTGTTGTCCTTCGGCAGGGTGGTGGTGTAGCGGTAGGACAGGCTCAGCGGGGACAGGGACATTTGCTTCACGGTGTTGGTTACGTCGTAGGCCACACCCCGGAACTCGTCTTCTGCCCGGGTGCTCCAGGTAAGGCCGTCCACAGCCAGGTCCAGCAGCTGAGATTGGAAATTCAGGCCAATGTCGAAGGCAAATTCTCCGGTGAAAATGGGGGTATAGGCTTTGTCAGAGTCCTGCGTCCACAGGCCGTGGATGGTAAGCTGCTTGGACACCCCGTCGTTAAGGGCAATCCCGTCGTCGCTGAGGTTGGTAAACTGCACCACAAATTCCTTTACATTGTCGTTGGGCTCGCTGTCGGGCAGGGGGCGGAAGTCCAGCTGATAGCCGAAGGCGTCCGCCGGATAGGCTCCCTGAGCGGGCTCCAGGGTGAGGCGGTCGGCCGCCTCGGGGCCAAAGAGCTGATAGCAGGCCCCGTCCCGCTCCCAGTCCAGGTCCGGCAGGGCGGTCCCCTCCGGGGCCTCCACCCGCAGGCGCAGGTAGTAGATATTCCCATCCGCCAGAGCCGCCAGGGGGGTGATGCTGGCCCCGTTGTCGGTGACGGCGGCGGGGGCAGCTCCGTCCTGCCCCTCAAAGGTTTGGACCAGCCGGTCGATGGTCTCCATCTGGCCCGGGGTAAGGGAGTCGTTCCCCCGGGAGAACACATCCCCGAACAGCTCCCCGCCCAGCAGCCGGCCCGCCGCCAGGGCGGAGACGGTAAAGGCGGCCGCCACAGCGGCGGCGACGAGCAGGCGGGCGGGCTTAAAGCCCCTCTTTCTGGATTTCGTCTCGGTATGAATATTTTTCATGGTAATCTCCTTTATTCTGGTTGGGGAATAGGGGCTATTTCCGCCCAATTCCACGTCCTCCGCCGGATAGCGGTCCAGCAGGTCCGAAATGTTACGCTTCACGGAGAAACCCCTCCCTTGTCAAAATGTCTTTCAGCTTCATCCGGCCCCGCCGGAGCTTGGTTTTTATGGTGGACTCATTGAGCCCCATTTGGCGGGCAATCTCCTGCACCGTCTGGGCGTAGTAGTAGTGGCGCAGGAAGATTTCCCGGTCCGGCCCGGGCAGGGAGTCCACCGCCTGGCGGACCTGCTGCCGTTCCACCGCCCGCTCATATTCGCCGGGCGGGTCGTCGGGGCCTGGAATGTCCAGGGCGTCCTCCTCCAAGGGGAGGGTCAGGCTGATCTGCCGCAGCCGGTTTTTGGCCTTGTTCCGGGCCACCGCCCCCAGCCAGGCCTTCACCGATCCCGCCCGCAGGGCCTCGGGCCGGTTCCAGGCGGCCAGAAACACGTCGGATACGATCTCCTCTCCGTCCTCAACGGACATGGCGTTTCGCAAAATGTTCCACACCACCGCTGAGACGTAGGGGAGGTAACGATCCATCAGCCCCTCCAGCCCGGCGGGATTGCCGGCCCGTATTTTGTTGATTATCGCTTCTTCCCACATAAGGAACACCTCTGAACTGATTTGAAAGCCGCTTTCACTTATCATATCACACCGACCGGCCCTTTGGTTTCACCTGGGAGGCGGTCTCTGCACAAAAAAATCCCCCGGAGCGCGCTCCGAGGGATTCAGCTTGTTATAGGCATATTACGGAAGGGCTATCCGCCAAAGCCTTCCCCCTTCCAGGGGGAAGGTGGCACGGGCGAAGCCCGTGACGGATGAGGGTGCGCGGCAGGTTTCTGCCTCTTATCGAAAGGACAGCTTGCCCGCCCCGCCCCCTCATCCGCCCCCTTCGGGGGCACCTTCCCCCCGGAGGGTGGAAGGCTTACCCTGCGGGGGACGAGGGGATTTACCCTCACAGGTCCAGTTTTTTCTCCAGACAGACCAGCTGCACATCAGGGATGCCGTTGAACACGCAGGGAACGATTCCCGCTTCCCAGTAGCCCAGCCCGGCATAGAGCCGCCGGGCGGCGGTGTTTCTGGCGTTGGTGTCCATGCGGAGGTAGGGACAGCCGTGGCTCCGGGCGTGTTCCTCATAGAAGGCCACAAAGGCCTTCCCGCAGCCCTTTCCCCCAAAGGCGGGATCCACCACCAGGGTGTGTAGCACCAACACCTGCTCAGGCGGAGCGTCGGGGTATCGCCAGGGGGCCCCGGCGTACTCGGGCACCTGGTTCTGGTCGATCTTGGCAGCGGCGGCAATTACGCCCTCCCGCTCCAGTACAAACAGACTTCCCGCCTTCAGGGCGTCCAGGGCGGTCTGCTCGGTGGGGTAGACCCCTCGAATCCAGCCCACAGCCGCCCGGCCCTGCTCCTCCTCAGTCAGGATACGGCCGTAGATGGCAGCCACCTGGGGAATGTCCTCCAAAACCGCCTTTCGGATTCCTTCCATGATACTTTCCTCCTCTATCTCACCAGCAGCTTTTTCATGCCCTCCTCCAGACCGTCCACGGTGAGGGGGAACATGGGCAGCTCCCGGGCGATGGCATCGTAGGTCTGGCACCAGTACTCCCCCCAGTCGGGCCGGCGGCTGGGGTTGAGCCAGACGGTGTGCCGGAAACGGCCCTTCAGCAGCCGCAGCCAGTCCATGCCGCACTGGGGGCCGTCCGCCCGTTCGCTCCGGCCGTAGTAACCCCCCATCAGCTCATAGGGGGCCATCTGGGCGTCCCCCACCAGAATCAGCTTGTAGTCCCCGGGGAGGTTAGACAACACCCAGTCGGTGGGCACGCTGTCCCGGGACATAAGGGTGGGGGCGTTGTACAGCCGCCCATAGGGGCAGTTGTGGAAATAGTAGACCTTCAGGTCCTTAAAATGCCCCGACTTGCTCACCGCCTGAAACAGGGCGGAGCACAGCTGGGCGTAGTAGTCCATGGAGCCACCGGAATCCATCAGAAGGAGCACCTTCACCGTGTTTTCACGGGGGCGCTTGTAGCGCACCTTGAGCACGCCCCCGTTGTCCGCCGTGTCCCGGATGGTGCTGTCCACGTCAAACTCAGTAGGGGGGAGGTCCACCAGACCGGAGAACTGGCGCAGGTGGCGCAGGGCCACCTGAAACTGCCGGGTGTCCAAAGTATTGTCCCGGCGGAAGTCCCGGAATTTCCGCTCCCCCGCCACCCGGAAGGCCCGGCGGTACATGGACCGCCCGCCCACCCGAATGCCCACCGGGGAGAGGCCCGCGTTGCCAAAGGTGGACATGCCGTGGGTACCCACCCAGTAATTGCCCCCGTTGTGCTCCTCGTTCTGCTCCAGCATCCGCTCCTTGAGCATTTGCTCGATCTCCTCCTCGGAGAACCCCAGGTTTTTCAAGGCCTGGATTTCATCCCAGTTGGCGTAGTCGGATAATACATCTGGTTTATTCAGCCAGTCTAATAACTCCTTGGATACCTCCTGCTGGAAGGGGACGTCCTTGAAATACTCCAGAAAGGTGCGGTCGAAGGCGTCGAAGTCGGCCTCGCTCTTCACCAGCAGACACCGGGCCAGATGGTAGAAGCCGGTAAAGCTGGCGTTGTGGAGATTTTTGTGGAGCCCCTCCATCAGAGCCATCCACTCGGTGAGGGACACCTTTAAGCCGTTTCGCCGCAGCAGATATAACAGGTCTTCAAACATGGCTTTGCCCTCCCATTCGCTTCAGAATCGTCATGCAGGGCAAGGGCTCTGCCCTTGCATGATGCTGGCTGTCTCGAAAAAGGCAAGGGCAGAGCCCTTGCCCTACATATTGTAGCGTCTTTTAAGAAAAAAGGCAAGCCTATTCTTGCCTGCGGGAGTGTCTTAGCGCGTACTTTATCACAATCAGGAGAAAAGTTGCAAATGTGACACACCTTGGCAAACAACGGAATCCCCCCGCCACCGGACTGCGTCCGGCGGCCCTCCCCCCTTTAGCAAGGGGGGCTTTTGGCTCTGGCTGGTCCGTTTCCGCTCCAAAGGCCCCCTTGCTAAAGGGGGCTGGCATTTGCGTAGCAAATGACTGGGGGATTCCGTCTCTCCCTGTCCGACAAGTCACGCCTCTGCATAAAATCTGCGAAAAGTACACATCCCCCTTCCTGCCAAGTTTCATTATTTTTTTGACAAGTATACTTGACAGCATGGTCCCACCGTGCTATGATACCCTCAACGGAGGAGGTCACGGCCGGACCTACGCCGAAATTGTTTGAAAAGAGGTTTTTAACTTGGAAAAGGACAAAATTTTGGAAAAAAGCCGCAAAGAAAACGAAAACCAGGACGAGATGGAGCGGACCATTACCATCGAGGGGGAGTCCTTCAGCCTGGCTTTTACATTAATGGCGGGGCTGGCTATTGTAGTCTTTAATCACTTCCACAATCTGTCTTCCGACAGTGTCATGATTATGTTCTGGACCTCCTGCGTCAGCAACCGCCTGTACCGCCTTACGAAGCGGAGAAGCACCTCCGACCTGATTACCATGATAATTTCCCTTGTCATTCTGGTGTTTTATGTGGTAAAATACTTCTCACAGGGATGGTGAGGGCATGGACGACCAGTTGGTCCTGAAAAATCGGTTAAAGGTGGCCCGGGCGGAGCGGTCCCTGTCCCAGGGGGAGCTGGCCAAGCTGGTTGGCGTCTCCCGCCAGACCATCAGCTCCATCGAGACAGGCCAGTTCAACCCCACCGCCAAGCTGGCTCTGGTGCTGTGCGTCGCCCTGGATAAGAAATTCGAGGAGTTATTCTACTTCGATTGAGAGGAGGCCCGCCTGTGGAATACTTCGCCATTGGTCTGTTCGCCGTGGTTGTGATTGGTATCCCTATCGCTATTCTGTTGTATAACGATTATGGCAGCAAGCGGGGATGTGGCCGCGGGTGCGCCACCTGCGGAAACCGGGATATCTGCTACCGGAAAAGAAAAGCAAAGGCACAGGACAAGTAGGTCCTGTGCCTTTGTTTATTTGTACTTTTGACTTTCAGCCACCGCCAGCTGGTCGCAGCGGTTGTTAAACTGGTTTTCCGCGTGGCCCTTCACCCAGTGGAGATTCACCGTGTGCTTTTCACACAGGTCCAGCAGCCGGCCCCACAGGTCGGGGTTGAGGGCGGGTTTCTTGTCTGACTTCACCCAGCCCCGGGCCCGCCAGCCCTTGGCCCAGCCCTTGCCCAGGCCGTCGATGACATACTTGCTGTCGGAGTAAAGCTCCACAATACAGGGCTCCTTCAGCGCCTCCAGGGCGACGATCACCCCGGTGAGCTCCATACGGTTGTTGGTGGTCCGGGCCTCACCCCCGGACAGCTCCTTTTTATGTTCGCCGTACATCAGAATGGCCCCCCAGCCCCCGGGCCCGGGATTGCCGGAGCAGGCCCCGTCGGTGTAGATGGTGACAGTTTTCATGTTAAATCCAGCCTTTATTCTACGGAAACGGCAGCTATCTGCCCCTTCCCCTCATCAGTCACCGCCTGCGGCGGTGCCAGCTTCCCCCCGGAGGGGGGAAGCCTTTTTCTTACCTCCTCGTTGATCCTGCGACAGACACCCTGGAAATCGTCGTTAACCGCTGAGTTGGCAAAGCGCAATACATGTATCCCGTAACCCTGCCTGAGATACTTGGTACGCAAGCTGTCATATTCCGGGCCTTCGCCCTTATAATGTTGGCTTCCGTCCAGCTCTATGGCCAGTTTTGCCTTTGCGCAGTAAAAATCCAAAATGTATCGATCAAAGGGGACCTGACGGCGAAATTGAACGGGATACGTTCTCAAAAAATCGTACCACAGGTGGTTTTCTTCCCTTGTAGCCTCTCTGCGCAATTGCTGAGACAATCCTTTTATGTAATACGGCCGCATAGCTCAGCCCCCGTCTCCCGCAGGATAAGCCTTCCCCTTTCCAAGGGGAAGGTGGCACGGCGAAGCCGTGACGGATGAGGTTGCGGCGGTTCGGCGTACCGCGTGCCCGGGCCGTCCCTGCTCCGTGGGTGCGGCGGTTCAGCGTGGCGCATCCCCGCTCCGCCCCCTCATCAGTCACCGCCTGCGGCGGTGCCAGCTTCCCCCCGGAGGGGGAAGCCTTTTATGCGTCTAACAAAAATTCCCCAAACCCTCCCGCGCAAAATCGACGTCCGGTAATCAAAAGAAACGGTAATCATACAGGTGTAAAAGTACCGGGTATAACGATAAATTGGGAGTCGAACCCAACGAATGCCCCGTTCGTTACCATGACAAAGTGTGCCAATCGACCCCGGCACGATGGGGTTTGACGTCCGCTTTTTACGCAACCAAAGATTTTACATCAGCTCGGTGGTCCAGTTCTTCTCCTGAATGGTCTCCTCCAGCTCCCGCAGGTCCTTGGACAGGCTGTCCACCTGCTTTTGCAGCTTCCGGACGTCTACGGTGCTCTTTATCTTAATCTCGCTGACAGAGTGGCGGCGGACCAGGGCGCTGGCGCTATTCAGGAACCCACGCAGGATGGACAGCTTGCCCTTCAAACAGTCCCGTTTGGCCAGCAGGTCGGACAGGGTGGTTCCGTCCTCCAGTTTCGTGTCGTTGTTGGTGCGGTTGATGGCGGAGATCAGCTCCTCCAGCCGGGCATAGTCCGCCTCCAGCTCCTTCAGCAGCTCCATGGGGTCCTCGGCGGGCTGTTCCCCCTCCTGGACCTGGGCGTTGTTGTTCAGCCGGTCCTCCAGCTGGCGGATGCGGGTCTGGAGTTCAGAACGCTGGGACAGGGCGTTGGCCAATTTCATAAATCACAGCTCCTCTAAAATTTTCCGTCGTTTCTCCCAATACTCCTTTTCGTCCATCATCCCGGCGGCCCTCAGGCTCTCCAGCAGGGCCAGCTGGCGCTGGACCTCCGGGGCGAGCCCTCTGTCCCGGGGGCGGGCCCTGACATACCGCTTTATAAAGGCCTGATAGACGTCCAGTGCGGTAAATATGCCGGCCAGGAGGGTCCATATGACTCCGAAAGGGGCAGTGGCGGGAACGATCACAGCCAGCCCAAACAGGACAAAAACTCCGCCCCACACTGCGCCCACCACCCCCTGCATCCTGCTGGGAAGATGGGCGTCGTTTCCCCCGGCCCGCTTCCGCAGCCAGCTCATGGTCCACTCATAGACCTTATTGAGGGCGGCGAATTCCAGACACAGTCCGATCAGGGACAGCACCACATACAGCATCACATCTGTATTGCCGCCGGGGTCAACCATGGACTCCCACATTGGCACAAAATACATAGATTACTCCTCTGATTTCTCCTCATCAGGCAAAGACTCGGGCTCGACGGTCTCGGCGCTCTCCTCCCGGTCGGCCAGGGCCAGGGAAATCACCTTGTCCCCCTCCTCCTTAAAGCGCATCACGATGACGCCCTGGGTGGCCCGGCCGGCCATGCGGATGGAGTCCACATGGGTGCGGATGAGGATGCCCGCCTGGGTGACCACCAGCAGGTCCTCGCTGCCGTCCACCACCTTGACCCCCACAATGGGGCCGGTCTTTTCAGTGACCATATAGTTTTTGATGCCCAGGCCGCCCCGGTTGGTGATGCGGTACTCCTCCACAGGCGTCCGCTTGCCGAAGCCCTTCTCGGTGATGGACAGCACCGTCTTGCCCTCGATGGCCCGGGCGGCGCCCACCACATAGTCCCCCTCCCGCAGGCGGATGCCCCGGACGCCCATGGCGTCCCGGCCCATGGAGCGCACATCGTTCTCGTCGAAGCACACCGCCATGCCGTCGTGGGTGGCAATGAGGATCTTTTTGTTTCCGTCCGTCTCCCGCACGCAGACCAGCTCGTCCCCCTCGTCCAGCCGCAGAGCCCGGATGCCGTTGTTCCGCAGGTTTTTCAGGGCCTGAACGGGCAGGCGCTTCACCGTACCCTGGCGGGTGACCATGAACAGATATAACTCCTCCTCGCCGGCCTCCCGGTAGTGGAGCATGGTCTGCACCCGCTCCCCCTGCTCCACTTGCAGAATGTTGATAATATTGGTGCCCTTGGCGGTCTTGCCGCTCTCTGGGATCTGATAGCCCTTCTTCCGGTAGACCTTTCCGGTGTCGGTGAAGAACAGAATATAGTCATGGGTGGAGGCGGTGAACACGTCCACCACATAGTCCTCCTCCCGGGTGGTGATGCCCTTCTTGCCCATGCCGCCCTTGGACTGAGCGGCGTACTCGCTCACCGGCGTACGCTTGATATAGCCCGCCTGGGTGAGGGTAAAGACGCACTGTTCCTCCTCAATCAGGTCCTCAATGTCGATCTCGTCCTCCACGTCCTGAATCTCGGTGACCCGGTCGTCGCCGTACTTGTCCCGGATAGCGGTGAGCTCCTCCTTCAGGACTCCCCGGAGCATCTCCTCAGAGGCCAGCAGCTGATTGAAGTAGGCGATGCGCTCCTCCAGCTCCTTGTACTCCGCCTCCAGCTTCTCCCGATTCAGCCCCTGGAGGGAGATAAGCCGCATGTCGCAGATGGCCTGGGCCTGAACGTCGTCCAACTCAAACCGCTCCATCAGCCGCTCCTTGCCGTTGTCGTAGCTGGTACGGAGAATATGGATAACCTCGTCGATGTTATCCTGGGCAATCAGCAGGCCCTCCAACAGGTGGGCCCGCTCCTGGGCCTTGCGCAGGTCGAACTTGGTCCGCCGGATGATAACCTGCTCCTGATAGGCGATATACTCGTCCAGAATGTGCCGCAGGGACAGAATACGGGGCTGGAGCTTGCCGTTCACCTCCACCAGGGCCAGCATGTTGATGGCGAAGGTGGTTTGCAGCTGGGTCTGGGCAAAGAGCCGGTTGAGCACCACCTGGGGGTTGGCGTCCCGCTTGAGCTCGATGACGATGCGCATGCCGTTGCGGTCGGTCTCGTCCCGGATGTCGGAGATGCCCTCCAGCCGCTTGTCCTCCACCTGGTCGGCCATGTTCTTAATCAGCATCCGCTTGTTCACCTGGTAGGGGATCTCGGTGATGACAATGCGGGTGCGGTCCTTGCCGAACTCCTCAAACTCGTGCCGCGCCCGGATGGTCACCCGGCCCCGGCCGGTGGCGTAGGCGGCGCGGATGCCCGACCGGCCCATGATGATGGCCCGGGTGGGGAAGTCGGGGCCGTGGATGTGCTCCATCAGGTCGGCCAGAGTGGCCTCGGGGTCGTCCAGCACACGGATGGCGGCGTTGATTACCTCCCGCATGTTGTGGGGCGGGATGTTGGTGGCCATGCCCACGGCGATGCCGCTGGAGCCGTTCACCAGCAGGTTGGGGAACCGGGAGGGCAGAGTCTTGGGCTCCTTCCGGCTCTCATCAAAGTTGGGGTCCCAGTCCACTGTGTCCTTCTCGATGTCCCGGAGCATCTCGTCGGAGAGCTTGGACATGCGCGCCTCAGTGTAACGGTAGGCGGCCGGGGGATCGCCGTCGATGGAACCGAAGTTGCCGTGGCCGTCCACCAGCATATACCGCATGGAGAAATCCTGGGCCAGACGGACCAAAGCGTCGTAAACAGAGCCGTCACCGTGGGGGTGATACCGGCCCAGCACGTCGCCCACGCAGGTGGCCGATTTCTTGAAGGGCTTGTCGCTGGTGAGATTGTCCTCATACATGGCGTAGAGGATGCGCCGGTGGACGGGCTTCAGCCCGTCCCGCACGTCGGGCAGGGCCCGGCCCACGATAACCGACATGGCGTATTCAATGTAGGAGTTCTCCATCTCCGGCACCAGAGAAGAGGTAATGATCTTCTGGTCCGGGTAGCGGATCTCCTCGGGATCGTATTGGGGTTTTTTAGACATTTATTGTGTTCCTCCTTGTTAGAGGTGGGTTTATACTTCCGTCCCCCGCAGGGGAAAGGCTTCCCCTTTAGGGGAAGCTGTCGAGCGGAGCGAGACTGATGAGGCTGTTTTGCGAAGCAAAACATACGAAGTAAACCCGGAAAACACTCTATAACCTCGTTTGCTGCGCACATTTCGCCTGCGGCGAAATGGCCTCATCCGCCCCCCTTCGGGGGCACCTTCCCCTAAAGGGGAAGGCTTTCTGCATTCTCCTGGAAGTCTGGCTTAATAGTCCAGGTTGACGGCATATTTCGCGTTGCGCTCGATGAACTCCTTCCGGGGCTCCACCTTCTCGCCCATGAGGATGGTAAAGGTCTCGTCGGCCCGGACGGCGTCGTCCAGCTCGATGCGGCGCAGGGTGCGCTTTTCCGGGTCCATGGTGGTCTCCCACAGCTCGTGGGGATTCATCTCGCCCAGGCCCTTAAAGCGGTTAATTTCCACCTTGGCGTTGGGGTTGTCCCCCCGCATTTCGGCAGAAATAGCGTCCCGCTCCTCCTCAGAGAAGGCCAGCCGTACCTGTTTGCCCCTTGTCAGCTTGAACAGGGGAGGGACGGCGGAGTAGACATAGCCGTTTTCGATGAGCGGCCGCATGAACCGGAAGAAGAAGGTGAGCAGCAGGGTGCGGATGTGGGCGCCGTCCACGTCGGCGTCGGCCATAATAATCACTTTGTGATACCGCAGCTTGTTCAAATCGAAGTCGTCCCCGATGCCCGCCCCCAGGGCGGTAATGACCGGGGTGAGCTTGTCGTTGCCGTAGACCTTGTCCGCCCGGGCCTTCTCCACGTTGAGCATCTTGCCCCACAGGGGGAGAATAGCCTGAAAACGGCTGTCCCGGCCCTGGGTAGCCGAGCCGCCGGCGGAGTCGCCCTCGACGATATAAATTTCGGTGAGCTCCGGGTTCGCCTCGTTGCAGTCCCGCAGCTTGTCGGGCATGGCCGCGCCGCCTAAGGCGGTCTTCCGGCGGATGGACTCCCTGGCCTTCCGGGCGGCCTCCCGGGCCCGGTTGGCCATGAGGGCCTTGTCCAGGATGGCCCGGCCCACGGCGGGGTTCTCCTCCAGGTAAATCTCCAGCTTCTCGGACACGATGGCGTTGACCAGGGTGCGCATCTCACTGTTGCCCAGCTTGGCCTTGGTCTGACCCTCGAACTGCGCCTCGGTAAGCTTCACCGAGATAACTACAGTAAGGCCCTCCCGGCAGTCCTCGCCAGACACCTTCTCGTCGTCCTTGAGCATTTTGATTTTCCGGCCGTAGGCGTTGAGGGCGTTGGTCAGCGCCCGGCGGAAGCCCTCCTCGTGCATCCCGCCCTCGGGGGTGTGGACGTTGTTGGCGAAGGAGACCATAACCTCCTGGTAGCCGTCGTTATACTGCATAGCCACCTCGGCCATGGAGTCCTCCCGGGCCCCGGACATATAGATCACGTCGTTATGCAGGGCGTCCTTGTTCCGGTTGATGAAGGTGACAAATTCCCGGATGCCGCCCTCATAGCACATGTCGTCCTCCTGCTCCTGGCCGGGGCGCAGGTCCACCGTCTGGATCCGCAGGCCGGCATTGAGGAAGGCCTCCTCCCGCATTCGGGTATGGAGGGTGTCGTAGCTGTACTCCAGGGTCTCGAACATCTCCGGGTCGGGCTTGAAGGTGACAGTGGTGCCGGTGTGGTCGGTCTTACCCACCACCTTCATCTCCTGAGTAATCTTGCCCCGGGCAAACTTCATCTCATAGATTTCCCCGTTCTTGTGGACCTGGACCTCCAGCCACTCGGACAGGGCGTTGACAACAGAGGCGCCCACCCCGTGGAGGCCGCCGGATACCTTATACCCGCCGCCGCCGAACTTGCCGCCGGCGTGGAGGATGGTAAATACTACCTCCAGAGCGGGTTTACCGGTCTGGGGCTGAATGTCAACCGGAATACCCCGGCCATTGTCGGTGACAGTGACGGTGTTGCCCGGGTTGATGGTGACGGTGATATCGGTGCAGTGGCCGGCCAGGGCCTCGTCGATGGAGTTGTCCACAATCTCATACACCAGGTGGTGCAGGCCGGACTCCGAGGTGGAGCCGATATACATGCCCGGGCGTTTGCGCACCGCCTCCAGTCCCTCCAGGACCTGGATCTCTGACCCGCCGTACTCGTGGTCGGTCTGGGTGGTGTTCAGTTCGTTCAGTTGATTCAGTTCTTCTGACATAGTTACCTCCGCGATGGTGAAATTCTTAATCAATCCAGTTCTTCGCCGTCCAGATCGGCGGTGTCGTGGTAGTCGTCCTCGCCGCCCTCGGCGCCCACCAGCTCGGTGGTCCGCATCCGGCGCTTGTCCTTGGCCGCCTCCACATTCCTGTGAATCAGTTCCTTGACCTCCCGGGGACTTTTTACGTTTTTCAGGTCCAGATGGGGGATGCTCTTGTCCGAGGACACCACGCAGACCGTCCCCACGCCGAAGATACGCTGACCCAGCGACATGTTCAGCTGGAGGTCCCGCACCCGGTAGAGCAGAACTTCGTCGGACTTGATGTTGAAAAATCCGGTCTCGCAGAACAGCCGGTCCCCGCTGAGGCGGTAGCGGGTGAAGGACAGGGGCAGCCCAAAATGACGCTTGCGGTCCTTCCACAGATATTCGATGGATTCCATATATTGACCCTCCTTATCTTTATGGCTCCCTCTCTGAGGGAGCTGTCGCCGCCGCAGGCGGTGACTGAGGGAGTTTTCCGTGGACGGACTCCCTCCGTCATTTGCTTCGCAAATGCCACCTCCCTCTAGGAGGGAGGCTTTTTTCTACTCCAGCCCGCCCCGTTCCGCTCGGTGGGCCAGGGTGGCGGAGGACAGGGGGGAGATATAGACCACCGGCTCCCCCCAGCGGCTGTCGGCCAGGATGAAGGACCGGGGCAGGTCCTCGGTGAGCCAGATGGCCCGGCCCTCCGACTCCGCCCGCTGCAAAAACTCCCGGGTCTTATAGGCCCAACTGGCGTTGTCCAGGTCGAAAATGCCTAAAATATCCCGGTCGGGGATGACGACGGATTGACCCAAATGCAGGTACATCTGCTACACCAACCTTCCTCCGTGGATATGAAAGGCCTTTCCACCCTCCAGTCCTTCCAGCTTTTCCTCCTCGCAGCAGGTGATGAATACCTGCCCGCCCCGGATGCGGTTGAGGACAAAGGCCTGCCGCCGGGGGTCCAGCTCGGAGAGGACGTCGTCCAGCAGGAGGACGGGCCACTCCCCTGTCTCCTCCTGGAAGATCTCCCGCTGGGCCAGCTTGAGGGACAGGGCGGCCGTCCGGGTCTGGCCCTGGGAGGCGTAGGTCTTGGCGTTTTTCCCGCCGATATCCACGGTTAAATCGTCCTTGTGGGGCCCTGACAGGCACTGCCGGCTGTCGATTTCCGCCTTGCGGTGCTTCTCCTGGTGTTCCAGCAGCAGGGGGAGCAGTTCCCGGGGCGGGGCCTGGGGGTCGGGGATGTTGGACACCGTGCTGTACCCCAGCTCCAGCCCCTCCCGCCCACCGGAAAACTCCCCGTGGATGGCGGGGGCCCGCTCCCGCAGGCGCTTGACAAAGTGGGCCCGGTAGTGAATCACAATGGCCCCGGTCTGGGCCATGCGCAGGTTGAAATCGTCCAGGGTGTCCAGCATGGAGGGGTTTTCCGGCCAGTCCCGGAGGATGCGGGTCTTGTGGCCGTAGAGCCGGCTGTACTCGGCCAGCGCCTGGGCGTACCGGGGCCGCAGCTGACAGATGGCCCCGTCCAAAAACCGCCGCCGCTCCTCGCTGCCCGCCCGGATGAGGGACAGGTCCTCGGGGCAGAACAGCACGGTATTAAGAATCCCCGCCAGCTCTCCGGCGGTTTTCAGCCGCACCCCGTTGGACCACAGCTGCCGGCCTCGCCCCCGGAGGAGCCTGGCCTCCAGGGTAAAATCCCGGGCCCGGCTGAATACCTCCCCCTTGACAAAGGCGGTGTCGACGTCCAGCATAATCATCTCCCGGTCGTACCGGGCCCGGTGGGACCGGGCGGCGGAGAGATAGGCCACCGCCTCCAGCAGGTTGGTCTTGCCCTGGGCGTTGTCGCCGTAGATCAGATTGACCCGGGGGTCAAATTCCGCCTCCAGGTGGGGGTAGTTGCGGAAAAAATCCAGCTCCAGACTTTTTACAATCACGTGACCACAAGCTCCGTCTCGCCGTCAATCACCGCCCGGTCTCCGGGACGCAGCTTCTTCCCCCGCATGGGGCAGACCTCCCCGTTGACAGCCACCCGGCCCTCCTGGATAATCAGCTTGGCATCTCCGCCCGTCTCCACCGCCCCGGCGAATTTGAGCAGGTCCTGGAGCTTGATAAATTCGGTGTGTATTTTGATTTCGTGGGTTTCCATTGCTATCCTCTTTTCAAGCGTCTTTCGTCCCCCCGCAGGGGCAAGCCTCCTTTTGAAAGGAGGTGCCCCAGTGCGCACACTGGGGCGGAGGATTGCATTTTGGCAAAGCCAAAATATGCGGAGCAAACCCAGGTTTGCAAAACTTTGTTTACTCCGTATGTTTTGCTTTGCAAAACGCAATCCTCAGTCAGCCTTACGGCTGACAGCTCCTTTCCAAAGGAGCCTTACCCCCTGAAGCAAGACGGGAATTTAATTCGCCTTCAACCGCACAGGCAGCACCATATAGGTAAAATTCTCCTCCCCCTCGGCGGGCAGGATAACGCAGGGGGCCACGCCGGAAGTAAACTCCATGCGCAGCTTGTCGGCGGGGGCGGCCTTCAGGGCGTCCATAAGGAACTTGTTGTTAAAGCCGATTTCCAACCCGCCGCCGTCGCCGGAGATCACGCACTGGTCGGCGGCGTCGCCGATGGCGGTTTTGGTGGTAATATTCACCATGCCGTCCCCAAAGACGCAGCGCAGGGGGGATTTCAGCTTTTCGCTGATGATAAGAGACACCCGGTCAATGGAGGACAGCAGGGCCCGGGCCTCTACCTCCACCTTGATGGAGTTGTTCCGGGGAATGGCGTTGCGGTAGGCCAGGAAATCCCCTTCCAGCCGGCGGCACACCAGCACGGTGTCCCCTGTCTGAAACAGGATGTGCCGGGCCCCCTGGGTGATGGTGACGGCCTCCTCACCGGAACAGATCTTCTCCACCTCACCCAGGGCGGAGCCGGGCACCACGAAGGAAAAGGTCTCCGCCCCTTTTTTCTCCTCCACCGCCTCATGGCGCAGGGCCAGCCGGTAGCCGTCCACCGATACCACGGTAAGGCCGTCCCCCTCCACCTCAAAGAGGGAGCCGGTGTGGATGGGCCGGCTCTCGTTGTCGCTGACGGCAAAGAGGGTCTGTCCGATCATGGACCGCAGCACCGGCTGACCGATGGTGAGGGAGTTCTGCTGGTCCACAGTGGGCAGCTCGGGGAACTCCTCCGGGTCGGTGCCCAGGATGTTGAACTCAGACAGGCCGCACTTTATATTCACCGTGTAGCCCTGGGAGGTAAACACCACCACGTCGTCGGGCATCTTACGGACGATCTCCCCAAAGAGCCGGGCGGAGAGCACCAGGGAACCCCCCTCGGCAATCTCGGCGGGGACGGTGGCCTGGATGCCGGTCTCCAGGTTGTAGCCGGTGAGGCGCAGGGTCTGGCCCGCCTCAATAAGAATCCCCTCCATGGCGGGGATGGAGCTCTTGGCGGCCACCGCCCGGGAGGTAATGGACACCGCGCTGGACAGCAGGGCCTTTTCACAGGAGAATTTCATATAGGTGCCTCCAATCTCGTTCTCTCTCTCCCGCAGGAGGGGAGGAGAGGATTTTTTTAGTAACAGTAGTCTATAGGCGAAAAAAATGTGGAAACATAGCGCAAAGCCTTGCAGCACTAAGAAAAGCGTCTCAACAGGGGGTGTGGACAAAAAAACAGCTTTTCCACAGGCCCACTGTTTCTCCACATTTCTCCACAAACATTCCACATTCGGATGTGGAAATTCTGCGGGGAAAAGAGGGCGAGGGAAGTTCTTTCTGGTCCTCTTTCTTTCAAGAAAGAGGACGCCCGCCCGGACGACTCCCCCTATCAGGGGGAGATGTCGCGAAGCGACAGAGGGGGTAGGGGGAGGGCCTCTACTCGTACCGGGAATTGATATTGGTGGTAATGTCCTTGATGATCTCCGCCTTTTCCGGGTCGGTTTTCACCAGGTCCTCAATGCGGTTGAGGGCGTTCAGGACGGTGCTGTGGTCCCGGCCGCCGAACTCGGCGCCGATCTCCTTCAGCGACAGGTTGGTCATGCGGCGGATCTGGAACATGGCGATCTGCCGGGCCAGGGAAATGTCCTTGGAGCGCCCCTGCCCCCGGAGGAGGGAGGGCTCCAGATTATAGAACTTGCACACCTCCTCAATAATCACGTCGGCGGTGGGCAGAATGTCGGACTTCTCCTTAAAAATGTCCTTTACCGCCCGGATGACCGTGTTTTTATCCACCTTGTCCCCATTGATATCCTGATAGGCCATAATCTTGTTCACGGTGCCCTCAATCTGCCGCACATTGGCGGTGATGGTCTCGGCGATGAGCTGGATAATATAGTCGGGCAGTTCCATCCCCATACGGATGGCCTTGTTTTTGATGATGGCGGTGCGGGTCTCATAGTCCGGGGGGATGATATCGGCCAGCAGGCCCCACTCGAAGCGGGTTTTCAGCCGGTCCTCCAGCCGGAGCATCTCCTTGGGGGGGCGGTCGGAGGTGAAGGCGATCTGTTTTTTCAGCTCATAGAGGGTGTTGAAGGTGTGAAACATCTCCTCCTGGGTGGAGTCCCGGCCGGCGATAAACTGCACGTCGTCCATCAGAAACACGTCCGCCCGGCGGTACTTGTCCCGAAACTCCTGGGTGCGCCCCTCCCGGATGGCGGCCACCAGCTCGTTGGTGAAGGCGTCCCCCTTCACGTAGATGATTTTATAGTCCGGGTGGTCGGAGTGGATGGCGTGGGCGATGGAGTAGAGCAGGTGGGTCTTGCCCAGGCCGGACTCGCCGTAGATGAACAGGGGGTTATAGCTCAGCCCGGGATTCTCCGCCGCCTTCCGGGCGGCGGCGTGGGCAAACTTATTGGAGGAGCCCACCACAAAGCGGTCGAAGGTGTATTCCTCGGTGCCCGGGAGGAAGATGGAGGGCTTTGGCTTGGCGGCAAAGGTGTTCAGTTCCCCCTCGGTGAGCACCTCCACCTGGAAGTCGGCGGAGAACAGCTCATGGAGGGCGTTCTGGATGGGGAGGACATACCGGGCGGCGATGATATCCCGCTTGAACCGGGTGGGGCTGTACAGGACAAGGCGGCTCTCCTCCAGGGTGACGGCCTGGGTATCGTCAAACCAGGTATTCAGGGTGGTGGCGGTCATCTCCGCTCCCATGAGGGCTTTCACCTTCTCCCAGACTTCGGCGGCGGGATTCATGGCGCTCCTCCTTTTCATTCATTCAAAGCGCCTTCTCCGCCCGGAGGGGAGAAGGCACAGAAATATGTGGTTTTCCACTCCTTACATTATACCAAAAAACGGGAGAGTCGGCAAGGTTTTTCCACATTTTTTATTTTAAATGTATAAAAAAAGAGGACAGCTCTTGTGTGTAGAGGAAAAAGACGCTACAAGATGTTGCAGGACGGGAAAAAACTGAAAAAAAACCCCTCCCCGGAGAAAAAAAGATGGTTGACAGGGGCGGCAGTTATCCGTTATAATGTTGGTCGTATCTTTTGGAGGAAAGGGCGCTGCCCTTCCCCTCCGGCCGTCCTGACGGGGCGGCGCAGATCCGCAGACCGCAGCTCTGCAACAGGGCTGTTGTTGGGCCGGGAGAGCCGGCTTGAAATCTAAACTGAGGAGGTGTCCCCCATGCTTCGTACCTATCAGCCCAAAAAGCGTCAGCGCTCCAAGGAGCACGGCTTCCGCAAGCGTATGGCCACCCGCAATGGCCGCAAGGTGCTGGCTCGCCGCCGCGCCAAGGGCCGCGCCCGCCTGACCCACTAAGGGCAAGGCAGCCGGCCGCCCCTGCCGCCTGTGTGCGGCCCCACCGGGACAGACAGTTTAGATAGCGCACAACCAGGGGCGTGGGATCAGATCCTCCGCCCTCTCTGTGCATACGGAGGAAAGCATGAAGCATACCATCCCTCTGAAACAGAATCATGAGTTTCGCCGGCTGTACAGCAAGGGAAAGAGCGCTGTCTCCCCCTACTTTGTCGTCTACTGCCGGAGGACCAACCGGCCTCTCAGCCGGCTGGGCATCACCACCGGGGTAAAGCTGGGCAACGCCGTCAAGCGCAACCGGGTCCGCCGCCGCATCCGGGAGCTGTACCGCATCCACGAGGCGGACCTGCTCCCCGGCTACGACATTGTGATTGTGGCCCGCACCCGGGCCATCTACGGCCGTTACTCTGAGCTGAAACGCAGCTTCGTTCAGCAGATGAAAAGGCTGGGCCTTGCCGCACCAAAGGGGGAGGCGCCCCGGTGAAGCAGCTGCTTCTGTCCCTGATTCGGTTCTACCGGCAGGAAATCTCACCCCTGCGCCCCCCATGCTGCCGTTTTATCCCTACCTGCTCGGAGTACGCCCTGGAGGCGGTGGAAAAGTATGGTGTTTTCAGGGGGGGCTGGCTGGCCCTGCGCCGGCTGGCGCGGTGCCACCCCTTCCACCGGCAGAAGTCCGTGGAGTACGATCCGGTACCGTAACCCTGTCAGCCTCTGGCTGACGGAGAGGGCCCTCTCCGGCCCTCCGGGCCGCCTCCCTCATAGGAAGGTAAGGCCTTAACTTGATATGCGGAGGTATTTTTAGTGGGTATTATTTTACAACCCTTTGCCTGGCTGCTGCTGTTCTTCTATAACCTGTTCAGCAGCTACGGCCTGGCGCTGATTCTGTTCGGCATTGTGGTAAAGCTGGTGCTTTTCCCCGTCACCCTGAAGAGTAAAAAGAGCATGATTCAGACTACCATGCTCTCGGGAAAGATGCAGCAGCTGCAAAAGCAGTACGGCAAGGACAGGGAGCGCTACAATCTGGAGCTCCAGAAGCTCTATGAGAAGGAGAAGGTCAACCCCATGGGGGGCTGCGTCTGGTCCCTGATCCCCATGATTATCCTGATTTTGCTCTACGGCGTTATCCGGGAGCCCCTTACCTACTTCATGCAGCTGTCCACGGAGCAGATCCAGGTGCTGGCCGCTGAGATGGACTGGCAGACCCTGGCTGTGGCCAATGGCTGGGTCTCTCAGGGGGCTATGGACAAGCTCGTCCAGGGCATGGCGGAAAAGGTGGCCAGCGGCGAGCTGACAGTCTTTGCCAACGGTCTGTGGAAGGATGTGGAATCCGGCGCGATTACCGGCCTGTTCCAGAACGGCGGCTTTAACCAGCTGTATCTGCTGGCTCAGGTGACAGGTGAAAACCTGACTTCTCTTCAGAGCGCCATCAACGCCCAGTTTGCCGGGGCGGGGGACCACCTGTTTGTGCTGAACTTCATGTTCCTGGGTATTGACCTGTCCCTCATTCCCAACCTGATGTTCTGGAAGCGGGGCTTCGGCTGGGACTCCATCGGCCTGTTTCTGCTGCCCCTGATCTCGGTGGGTGTGTCCACCCTGAGTATGAAGGTGTCCCAGGCCACCAACCAGATGAACAGCCAGCAGAGCAACGAACAGATGGACAAGACCAACAAGATGCTGCTGTGGATGATGCCCCTCATGTCTCTGTGGATTGGCTTCACCATCCCCGCCGGCCTGACGGTCTACTGGATTGCCCAGTATTTTGTTCAGATGGTCCAGGAGGTCATCTGTGGCAAGATACTGAAGAAGGACTACGAGGCCGCCCGTGAGGCCTCCGCCAGAGCGGAAGCCGAGGCGAAGGAGGAGGAGAAACGCCGCAAGGAGGAGGCCCGCCTGGAGCGCCAGCGCCGCCTTGAGGAGGAGAAGAAGAACCGGGGCAAGAAGAAGCCCCCCCAGAAGAAGGACGCTGAGCCCGACCAGGAGGGGGTAAACAAGGAGGACAGCCGGGAGGGCATCCGGGCCTACGCCCGGGGCCGGTCCTACATCCCCGGCCGCTACGGCGGCGTAACCCCCTATACCGACCCTAACCAGCTGTTCCGGGCAGTGGAGGCTGCCGAGACCGGCAAAAAGAAGAAGGGCAAGGAGAAGCCGGAGGGCACCACCCAAGCCGGTTCTATCCAGATTCCTGAGGCAAGTCCGGTTGAGCCTGTGATTCCCGTGGAGGGAACTGCCCCCGCCCCCATTGAGGCCCCCGCTGAGACCGAGGAGGTCGAGGTGGAAGTGGAGGAGATTGAGGTCGAGGTGGACGAAGATGAAAACAAGGAGGGCTGAGTGATGTTAAAATGGATTGAAACCACCGGGCGCTCCGAGGAGGACGCCATTTCCGCCGCCCTGTTCCAGCTGGGTCTGGATCGGGACGACGTGTCGGTGGAGGTAATCGAGCGGGCCAAGTCCGGCTTTCTGGGCTTTGGCAGCAACCCGGCCAAGGTCCGGGTGAGCTATAACGAGGTGGACGGCAGGCCCGCCCCCATGGGGGAGGAGGGGCGCCCCCAGGAGAAGTCCGTTCCCACCCCTGTGGAGGAGACGGTGATCCCCGCAGTAAAGCCCATGGTGGAGAAGCCCGTAGCAGAGAAGAAGTCCGGGCCTGCGCCCGTGGCGGAGTCCCCCGCCGCCCCTGTGGAGGAGGAGACTATCCTGTCCGCCAAGCCGGGGATGGCTCCCCCCAAGCCCCGCCAGTCCCGGCCCGAGCGCCGGGAGCGCCCCCGCCGGGAGGACCGGCTGCGGGAGGGGGATGAGGTGCTCATCGGCAGCGCCCCCAAGCCCCGGGAGCCCGTCACCATGGACCCCGCTGCCCCCGACGACGCAAAGGCCAATCAGATCAAAACCTTCCTCACCGGCCTGCTGGGTCATCTTCAGGTGGAGGCTGCCCCGGAGATTTTCATTACCAACGAGGGCAACTATAAGGTCATCCTCCAGGGGAAGGAGCTGGGGGCCATCATCGGCCGCCGGGGCGAAACCCTGGACGCCATCCAGCAGCTGACCAGCTACACCGTGAACCGGGGCCAGTCCAAACGGGTGCGCATCCACGTGGACGCCGAGGGCTACCGTGCCAAGCGGGAGGAGTCCCTCCAGCGGCTGGCCGTAAAGGTGGCGGGCAAGGTGGTCAAATACCGGAAGAATATGACCCTGGAGCCCATGAACGCCTATGAGAGGCACGTAATTCATACAGCCCTCCAGGATTTCAAGGGCGTTACCACCTACTCCACCGGCGTGGAGCCCAACCGCCGCACCGTGGTGGCTTACGCCCCCCATCAGAGATAATGTTTTGGCGGAAGGGGAAACCCTTCCGCCTTTTTTGGAGGTATTACCATGCCTACCCCTCTCTATGACGCCCTGCACGGCTACGCCGGCTGTGAACCCCTCCGCTTTCACATGCCGGGCCACAAGGGAAAATTTCTCCCTGTCCCGGAGCTGGCAGGGCTGGCGGCCATTGACGTCACCGAGCTGCCTCCCACCGGCAACCTCTACGAGGCCGGCGAGCCCTTTCACTCCGCCCAGCGCCTCTGGGCGGACCTGTTCGGGTTTGAGAACTGTCAGTTTCTCACCGGCGGCTCCACTATGGGGATTCACACCGGGCTGGCCCTGTGCGCCCGGCCGGGGGAGAAGGTGCTCATGGACCGGAGCTGTCACCGGGCGGCTTTCAACGCCCTGGCCCTCCTGGACCTGGAGCCCGTCTGGCTGGAGCGGCCCTGGCTGAGAGAGGAAAATCTGATCGGCCCTATTTCCCCGGAGTGTGTGGAAAAAATGCTATGCCGCAATCCGGATATTAAAACGGTTTGTATTACTTCTCCCACTTATGCCGGAGTGTTGTCAAATATCGGAGCCATTGCCCGGGTTGTCCACGCCCATGGTGGAAAACTTTTTGTGGACGGAGCCCATGGAGCTCACCTGCCCTTCCTGGGGCTGGCCCCCTTTTGGGAGGCGGATGTGGTAACCGTCTCCGCCCACAAGACCCTCCCCGCCATGGGGCAGGCCGCCCTGCTTTTTTTCGACGGCTTTGCGCTGAACCGGGTGCGGCAGATGGCCTCGGTCTTCGGCACCTCCAGCCCCTCTTCCCCCATTTTGGCCTCTATGGACCTGGCCCGCCAGTGGATGGAGGAGGTCGGAGCCTGGGAATATCAGCGGGTTGCCCTCCGGGTGGCCGGGCTGCGGCAGAAATTTCCCAGTCTCCGGCCGCAGTTTGGCCTGTCTCTGGACCCCTGCCGGTTTGTCCTGAAGGTGAAGGACGGTCCCGGCTTTACAAAAAGGCTGGAGGAGCGGGGTATTTACCCGGAGATGGAGGACGGCGGCCATGTGGTGTTCATCTGCACCGCCCAGGACAGCGACGAGGACTTTCTCTGCCTGGAGCGGGCTCTGGAGGAGTTGCGGCATCTGACGGGGGACGGCCCGGCCATCCCCGCCCCGCCCATTCCAGAGAGGGTGCTCTCCCCCCGCCAGGCCCTCTTTGCCCCTGTCCGGGAGTGGCCGAGGCTCCTGGAGGACTGTGAGGGGGAGATTGCCGCCTGTCAGATCGCCCCCTATCCCCCCGGCGTCCCGGTGGTGGCCCCCGGGGAACGAATTTCAAAAAAAGAACTGGCCTATTTGCAAAAAATAGGGTATAATATGCTGTCAGAAGTCTGGACGGTACTGTTGTAGGGGCGGATAGCATCCGCCCGCAGGGATACCAATGTATAGCGGGCGCATGATATGCGCCCCTACAGACCAAATATCGACCCGACAGGGGAGACGAGCAATGAATCTTTCAGCCTTAGCGGGAAACCAGCGAATCAAGGATCAGCTGTCCCAGCAGGAGAGGGAGCGGGGGCTGTCCCACGCCTACATCCTCTCCGGCCCCGCCGGGTCGGGGCGGCATGTGCTGGCCCGGCAGCTGGCGGCGGCCATGCTCTGCACCGGAACAGGGGAGCGCCCCTGCGGCCGGTGCGTCCCCTGCCAGAAGGCGGCCAAGGGCATCCACCCCGATCTGTTGGTAATCGCCGGCCCGGAGGAGGGCAAGCCCATCACGGTGGACCAGGTGCGCGCCCTCCGGGCCGACGCCTACATCCGCCCCAACGAGGGGGAGCGGAAGATCTACCTGCTGGAGCACGCCGACCGGATGAACCCCTCCGCCCAGAATGCCATGCTCAAGCTGCTGGAGGAGGGGCCGGCCTACGCCGCTTTTCTGCTGCTTGCGGAAAATGGCGGCGGCCTGCTCCAGACGGTGCGTTCCCGGTGTGAGGAGCTGGCCCTGACCCCCGCCGGGGAGGCGGAGGGGGACGAGGGCGATCAGGCGCGTCAGGCTATGGCCCGGCAGCTGGCCCAGGCCCTGGAGAGGGCCGGGGAGCTGGAGCTGCTGGAGGAGGCCATGGTTCTGGACGGGAAACGGAGCCGGGAGGAGCTGGCCGCCCTGCTGGACGCGGTGGCGGACCAGCTGGCCGCCCGTGCGGCGGCGGGGGGAGACCGGCGGCGCCTGCTGCGGGCGGCGGAGCTGGTGAAGACCCTGCGGGGCGCGGCCATGCTCAACGTCAATGCCGGGCAGCTGGCTGGCTGGCTATGTGCCGGGATGTACAATCAGTAATACTTCAAGGAGAAAATACCTATGGTAGAGATTATCAGCATCCGCTTTCAAAACGGCGGAAAGGAATATTATTTCAACCCCAACGGCCTCCAGTTCCAGGTGGGGGACGGGGTGATTGTGGAGACCACCCGGGGCACGGAGTATGCCCAGTGCGTCCGGGGCAACAACCTCATTGATGAGATCGAGCTCACCGCCCCCCTGCGGCCGGTGGTGCGCCGGGCTACCCCGGAGGATCAGAAGCAGGTGGAGCGAAATAAGGAGCGGGAGAAACACGCCCTGGCCGTTTGCCAGCAGAAGATTGCCGAGCATGGACTGGACATGAAGCTGGTTAGCGCGGAATATGGCTTTGACGGCAGCAAGATTTTGTTTTTCTTCACCTCCGAGGGCCGGGTGGACTTCCGGGCCCTGGTAAAGGACCTGGCCGGCACCCTCCACGCCCGTATCGAGCTGCGGCAGATCGGCGTGCGGGACGAGGCCAAGCTGCTGGGCGGCCTGGGCATCTGTGGCAAGCCCTTCTGCTGCTCTCAGTTTCTGGAGGAGTTCCAGCCGGTGTCTATCAAAATGGCCAAGACGCAGAACCTCTCCCTCAATCCCACCAAGATATCGGGCACCTGCGGGCGGCTGATGTGCTGCCTGAAGTATGAGCAAGAGGCCTACGAAGACCTGGTAAAGCGGGCCCCCAAGCAGGATTCCTTTGTGGAGACCCCCGACGGGGCGGGGACGGTGTCGGGCATCAACCTGCTGCGCCAGACGGCCCAGGTGCGGCTGGAGTCCGACCCGGAGAGCCCCAGAACCTATCATAACTGCGAGCTGTGTGTTATCCGCAGCGGCAAGGGCCGCCGGCCTGAGGGCTATGTGGAGCCTCCCCTGGAGGAGCTGGCCAAGCTCCGCCGCCCGGAGGACAGCGCCTCCCCCCAGGTGACGGAGGAGGCCAGCCTGGCCGCCGCCATCGAGGCCGCTTTCCCCAGCCGGGAGAGCCGCCCCACTCAGGAGGAGCGCCCCGGCGGGCACCGGAACCGCCGCCGCTCCGGCGAGCGGCCCCAGGAGCCCCAGCAGCGGGAGCGGCCCCCCCGGGAGCCGGTCCAGTCCCGCCCCCAGGAGGGCAGGCAGTGGAATCGGAACAACAATCGCCGCCGCCGCCGTCCCAAAGGAGGCGGAGGCAGGGGCCAGGGATAAAGGAGTACGGACCCGGCCGTGGAGACACGTCCGGGTCCTGTCATTGAGGAGATGAGGAAATGGCCGGGTTTTTAAATGCGGTCTCGGCCTGTCTGGTGCTGCTGATGCTCATGGCGGTGGGCTACTTCATGGGCGTGTGGGGCTGGATGACGGCGGCGGAGAAAAAATTTATCAGCAAATTTATCATCAATATCGCGGTGCCCTGCAACTGCCTGGTGGGCCTGCTCAACAACCTGGACCGGGGCAGCCTGGCCCAGGCGGGGGTGATGGTGCTGGCTGGATTTGCCGGGATTGGCGCCTCCATGGCTGTGGCGGTGGCCGCCGCCCTGCTGCTTCGCTTGCCCCGGGAGCGGTGGGGGGTCTTTGTGGCCATGGCCGGGCTGTCCAACACCATTTTTATCGGCATCCCCGTGTGTACCCAGCTCTTTGGGGAGGCATGTATGCCCTACCTGATGCTCTACTACTTAGGCAACACCAGCGTGCTCCAGTCGGTGGGCATCCTGCTGGTGGAGCGGGCCGGGTCTGTCGGGCGGCAGGGGGGAGGGGCGCTGTCCTTCCTCCGGGACCTGTTCACCAAGCCGCCAATCCTGGCGGTGATTCTGTCGGTGCTGCTGCTGGTGCTGGGCCTGCGTCCGCCGGAGCCGGTGATGAAGTTTGCCGGGTACATAAGCGGGTCGGTGTCCCCGCTGGCACTGATTTACTGCGGATTTATCGTGTATGAGGTGGGGCTGAAAAATCTGCGGTTTCTCCAGGGCCTGCCCACTATGCTGGTGCTGCGGCTGGTGGTGTCGCCGGTGATCTGCCTGAGCTGCTGCACCCTGTTCGGCATGACGGGCCTGCCCCTGCGGGTCTTCGTGGTGGAGAGCGCCCTGCCGGTGGTCAGCCAGGTGACGGTGATGGCCGGGGCCTTTGGCGCCGACGAGCAGTACGCCGCCGTGGGCTCCTGTCTGTCCATCCTGGGCAGCTTCATTACAATTCCACTTTTAATGCTGATTTTGGGCTGAAAAACCCGCCGCTCCCTGCGGCGGGTTTACTTTTTCGGATAAGGCTCGGGGATGTTGGTCCGGCCCAGCAGATAGTCCACGCTGGTGTGATAGTAGTCTGCCAATATTTCCAGTGAGGAGTGAGGAATGCTAAGGCTTTCCGTTTCATAGCGGGAATAGGTTGCCTGAGAGACGTTAAGCAGTGCCGCGATTTCTGCCTGGGTAAAGTCGTTATCCTCCCGCAGGTCGCGGATTCTCAGTGCCATAGCATCACCCCTATGTGAGCATAGTCTATGCGGATTTTGCATATTGATTTTTATGCAATATTCGTATACACTATGTACGAGGTGATAGCATGAATGTAGAAGAAACCAGCGCGCTGCACAGCAGCGAATTGATGAAGCTGCCCCGTGACCCCTCTGATCCCAACGAGGATATCTGGCAGCTGAGCTTGCAAATACGGATGCTGCGGGAGCAGATGGGTGAATTTGAAGCGGGGCTTCACAGGACGATCAACGAACAGATGTCTGTTCTGGAAGGGCTGTTGTGCTGGTGTGACAGCCTGCTGTATCAGTCCTGTGCGCTGTACGCCAAGAAAACGGATTCCCCGGAGGGCTGACAGCCTTCCGGGGAATCTCCTTAACTGGTTAACGTTTCCTGTGAAATCAGCCCCAGGTCATACTTCCACCCCAGCACCCGGGCCAGGGCCTCGTCTACCCGCTCCTGAGAGAGGGAGCCGTCCTTCAGGGCGTCCAGCACTTGGGTGATCTCGGTCTGGAAGTTGGTGGTAACAACCATATCGCACCCCGCCTCCAGGGCCAGGATGGCGGGGGTGGTATCCTGTTCCTTGGCGTACTTGGTAATTGCCTTCATAGAAAGCTCGTCGGTGAGGACGGGACCTTCAAATCCCAGTTCCTCCCGGAGAATCCGATAGACCGCCGGGGAGAGGGAGCTTGGCCGGTCCGGGTCGGCCTCTTGAAGGGTGTTGTGGGATACCAGCACTGCGGTGGTTCCCCCGCTGGCGGCGTTGATACCCGCCTGGAAGGGGAGAAAGTCCGCCTGCCGCAGCTGGTCCAGCGGCCGCACGTCAAGGGCAGCGCCGTTGTGGGTGTCCTCGTTGGACCCGTAGCCGGGAAAATGTTTCAGCACGCTGCCCATCCGGTCCGCTTCCATCTGGGCCACTACGGCGGCGATGTATTCGCAGGTCTCCACCGTCCCCAGCCCCAGGGTGCGCTTGTAAATGTAGTCCTCGGGGTCGGTGGACAGGTCGGCCACCGGGGCAAAGTTGACATTAAAGCCCAGCTCATGGAGCAGTTCATCCTTCTCCCGGCAGTCGGCCAGAATGGCCTCCAGCCCACCCTGCTGATAGAGCTGTTGGGGGGAGTCGAACCGTTTTTCCCGCAGCTCGGGATTGGGGCTCACCCGGGTCACTGTGCCCCCCTCCTCGTCCACGCCGATGAGCATAGGGATAGCAGAGGTATCCTGATAGTTCTGGATGGTCTGCTTTATCAGGTCTGCGGTCCGCCAGTTTCCGGTGGCGTCCTTGAAGTCCCGGCCAAAGAGGAGATAGCCCCCCAGGTGATACTCCGCCGCCAGCTTGGCAGCCGCCTTTTCAGGACAGCGGGGGAAAAAGAGCTGACCCACCTTTTCCTCCAACGTCATGGAGGCCATCAGTCTGTCGATGGTCTCCTGCCGGGGGTCGGGTTCCGGTTCAGGGAGCTGGACTGGGACAAAGACGGATTGGTCCTCCGGGGGAGGGGAGGGGGGAGGTGTACTCTCCGCCGGAGGGGCTGTGGAAGAACAGCCCGTCAGCAGCAGAACCGCCAGCGCCAGGGACAAAAGATGTTTCATGTGAAACATTTCTCCTTTTAAAAATGCCCCGTCGGACAGACGGAGCAATTTTGTATTATTCCTCTTCCATCCTGGTAATTGCGATGTTCAGCTCGTCCAGCTGGCTCTGCTCCACGGTGGAGGGCGCGCCCATCATCAGGTCCTGGGCGTTCTTGTTCATGGGGAAGGGGATTACCTCCCGGATGGACTCCTCGCCGGACAGCAGCATCACCATCCGGTCCACTCCGGGGGCGATGCCCGCGTGGGGGGGTGCGCCGTAGGTGAAGGCGTTGTACATAGCGGGGAATTTGCTGCGCACGTCCTCCTCCTCCAGGCCCACCATCCAGAAGGCTTTTACCATGAGCTCCGGGTCGTGGTTGCGCACCGCGCCGGAGGACAGCTCCACGCCGTTGCACACCAGGTCGTACTGGAAGGCGGTGATGGACAGGGGGTCCACCTCCCCCTTGATGGCCTTTTCGATGATTTCCAGGCCGCCGTTGGGCATGGAGAATGGGTTATGGCAGAATTCCAGCTCGCCGGACTCCTCCCCGATCTCATACATGGGGAAGTCCACAATCCAGCAGAACTCATACCGCTCCTTGTCCATGTGGGCGGGGCAGAAGGCCCCCAGCTTGTTGCGCAGGACGCCGGCGGTCTTCTGTGCCGCCAGCTTTGCCCCGGCGGTGAGGCCCACGAAGCAGCCCTTTTCCAGCTTCAGCGCATCGACAACCTGGTCTTTGATGGGCTGGACAAACTTGGCGATGCCGCCCACAATTTCCTTATTCTCGTCATAGCGGAACCAGTAGGCCTTGCTGCCGGTCTGGACCTCCACCTCATTGCACAGCCCGTCAATCTGCTTCCGGGTGCCGGAAAAGCCGGACACCACAATTGCCTTGACCGTCTGGTTCTCGAAGGGCGGGAAGCCGCAGCCGGCCAGCAGGGCGGTGGCGTCGGTCACGGTGAGGTCGATGCGCAGGTCGGGCTTGTCGGAGCCGTATTTTTCCATGGCCTCCAGGTAGGGGATGCGGACAAAGGGGGCTTTTGAAGCGGTGTTGTACTTGCCGTATTTGGCAAAGATGGGGGGGAGCACGTCCTCCAGCACGGCGAACACGTCTTCCTGGTTGGCAAAGGCCATTTCCATGTCCAGCTGGTAGAACTCGCCGGGGGAGCGGTCCCCCCGGGCGTCCTCGTCCCGGAAGCAGGGGGCAATCTGGAAGTACTTGTCAAAGCCGGAGGCCATGAGCAGCTGCTTGAACTGCTGGGGGGCCTGGGGCAGGGCGTAGAACTTGCCGGGGTGCTTCCGGGAGGGCACCAGGTAGTCCCGGGCCCCCTCGGGGGAGGAGGCGGTGAGGATGGGAGTGGTGATTTCTAAAAAGCCGTGGCCGGTCATGGCGGCGCGCAGGGCGGACACCACCTGACACCGCAGGACGATGTTGTCCTTCACCTCCGGGTTGCGCAGGTCCAGATAGCGGTACTTCAGCCGGGCGGACTCGTCGGCCTCCCGGCTGCGGGTGACAGGGAAGGGCAGCTCGTTGTGGCGGCAGCGGCCCAGCACCTCGATTTTGGCGGGCACCACCTCAATGTCGCCGGTGGGCAGCTTGGGGTTCTTGCTGTCCCGCTCCCGGACGGCGCCGGTGACGGAGATGACGGTCTCCTTGTTCAGTTCCTTGGCGGCCTGGACGGTCTCCTCAGTCTCCAGCACGATTTGAGTGGTGCCGTAGAAGTCCCGCAGCACCAGAAAGGCCAGATTCTGCCCCACCTCCCGCAGGTTCTCCATCCAGCCGGCCAAAGTGACCGTCTGTCCGACCTGCTCCATGCGCAGCTCCCCGCAGGTGTGGGTGCGGTAAAAGGTGCTTGTGTCACCCATAATATCAACTCCTGTTTGTATTATCAAATGTGAATATTTCTATTTGTATTTAAAATTGCTTTACGGCAAGGTCTCCCTGGATTCAGACCGGCCTGCCAGGTAATCCATGGATACCTGGAAACAGTCTGCAAGTTTAACAAGGTTATCAAAGCCCGGCTTTTGCTCTCCTTTTTCAAACCGCTGATATTGCCGTAGGGTGGTTTGGATAATGTTGGCTACCTGCTGTTGTGTCATGCCCGACTCTTTACGCAGTTCCAGGAGGCGTTGAGTTAACAAATTGGTTCATTCCCCTCTTGACATGATTAAAAAGTCGCATTATAATACTACTTATAAGACGTGACTAGGAGGTATTATAATGCTGGAGATAATCACCCTATTATTTGACGAGTATACAAAGAATTTACCTGCAAGTCAAGCAGGACCAAAGCCGGAGCATGGAGAAGCGCGTTACCAGCAGCTACGGGAGCTGGTTGGAGACGATACCGCTTTGGATATTTGGGACGCTGCTGTTGCAGAAGGTGCTGCTGAGCAGGAGGTCTATTTCCAGGCCGGGTTGAAAACCGGGATGATTTTAGCAAAGGAATTGCTTTCCCTGTAGGGGAGGGGGGAGGTTACTCCCCCTTGTCCAAAATGGGCGTGGCGGCGTCGCTTGCGCCCATGGCGGCGACGATCCGGCCCACGGCCTCGCCGGTGGGGATCAGCTCCTGCTCGCCGGAGCGCATGTCCTTGAGAGACACCTTGTCCTGCTTGATCTCGTCGTCCCCCAGGAAAATCACATAGGGCACCCCCAGCTTATCGGCGTAGTTCATCTTCTGCTTGAACTTCTTCTGTTCGCCGTAAATCTGGGTGCGCACGCCGGAGGAGCGCAGCTGGGTGGACAGGGTGATGGCCGGGCCCATGTCATCGGTCATGGGGAGAATTAATACATCGGCGGGGGCGGTGTTCAGATTGTCGTTGAGATAGCCCTGGTCCTCCAGCACGAAGAACAGCCGGGTCAGACCGATGGAAATTCCCACGCCGGGGAGTTGTTTATCGGTATAATATTCCGCTAAGTTATCATACCGCCCGCCGGAGCAGATGGAGCCGATTTCCGGGTGGTCCAGCATGGTGGTCTCGTAGACGGTGCCGGTGTAGTAGTCCAGCCCCCGGGCGATGGTCAGGTCCAGCACGAAGTGGGTTTCGGGCACGCCGAAGGCGGCCAGATTTTTGGCCACGGCCCCCAGCTCGTCCAGGCCTTCATCAAATTTGGCGTCCCGGCCCCGGTAGCCCTCCAGGGCGGCGAGGACATCGGCGTTGGAGCCCTTGATGTCGATAAATTTGAGGATTTCCACCGCCTGCTCGTCGGTCAGGCCGATATCAGGGCCGGTGAGCATGTCCCGGACGCTCTTTTCCCCGATTTTCTCCAGCTTGTCCACCGTGCGCATAATGGCTCCGGACTGAGAGGTGAGGCCCAGCATGGCATAGAAGCCGTTGAGAATCTTCCGGTTGTTCACCCGAATCTGGAACCGCTTCAGCCCCAGGGCGGTGAAGGTGCGGTAGATGATGGCGGGAATCTCGGCGTCGTTGGAGATATCCAACTGGCCGTCGCCGATTACGTCAATGTCGGCCTGATAGAACTCCCGGAACCGCCCCCGCTGGGCCCGCTCACCCCGGTAGACCTTGCCGATCTGGAACCGGCGGAAGGGGAAGGCCAGCTTGGCATAGTTCAGGGCCACATACTTGGCCAGAGGGACGGTGAGGTCAAAGCGCAGGGACAGATCACTGTCCCCCTTGGTAAAGCGGTAGATTTGCTTCTCGGTCTCGCCGCCGCCCTTGGCCAGCAGGATTTCGCTGGCCTCGATGAGGGGGGTGTCCAGGGGGGTGTAGGCGTAGAGGGAGAAGGACTCCCGGATGATGGCCGCCATGCGGTCGAACTGAATCTGCCGTGCGGGGAGCAGCTCCATAAAGCCGGAGAGGGT
>Ga0137308_100296_pt1 | contig 89965 bp, 64 predicted proteins | sample Inofrocosms_June_FD_97181 | JGI IMG/M metagenome (GOLD analysis project Ga0137308, IMG submission 97181) | Mouse cecal microbial communities from Vienna, Austria - N-Acetylneuraminic and N-Acetylglucosamine D2O microcosms_June | ecosystem: Host-associated > Mammals > Digestive system > Large...
TATCTACTTTATGCGCCCTATTCGTATTCGCATTAGCAGACAATTTCTTGCTTTTGATAAAAAGACAGCTTCTAAACTGTATTTTGTTGGTATCCCCGCAACTTTAAATATGGCTTTACCATCTGTTTTAATTTCGGCACTAAATTCCATTCTGTCCTCATATTCAGAGGTATATATTTTAATTTTAGGAATTTATTATAAATTGCAGACCTTCCTATATCTTCCTGCTAATGGTATCATTCAAGGAATGCGTCCTTTAATTGGTTATAATTATGGAGCTGGCGAACAAAAGCGTGTTAAGGAAATTTATAATATTGTTCTTTGCATGAGTAGTGTAATTATGGTTTTAGGCACTATTATATGTGTACTCATTCCCGGTCAACTAATAAACCTGTTTACTCATGTGCCGGAAACAATTCATACCGGGGAAATTGCACTCCGTGTTATTAGTGCAGGCTTTCTTGTTTCAGCCGTTTCTGTAACGTCATCAGGTGCGTTAGAGGGATTAGGAAAGGGGATGCCGTCATTGATTATCTCACTATGCCGTTATATTGTCATTATCATTCCGTCCGCATTTGTGTTTAGCAAACTTTTTGGAGCAGTCGGCGTATGGAACGCTTTTTGGGTGGCTGAATTTATTACAGCAATTATTTCATTTTTTATTTATCACAGAACAATAAAATGTAATTAGAAAGACAATCGCATACCGGGAGGTGGCAATGTGGGAAAACTGTTACTACTGACACCAGTATTCTATATCATCAGAAGAGGTGAGAGCAGGACAATGATGCTTCCCATTCCGAGATCATTGCCGTTCCGTTTTTTTTACCAAATCCAGAATTCGGGGAACTATACGGACGCTGCCGGAGTACGGCGCGGTTTTTCATGACGAATACTAAACTTGTGCCATATGAAACCATTATCCGGGCGACCAGCGGAGAGCAAGAAGCCGTGTGGAGCATGGAAAGCGATGATGATTGAGAAAATTTTGGTAAAGACCTGTAGACATGACTGTTTACAGGCCTTTAACTTTTTGATAAATAGGGCGCCAAACCTGCTAAGAAAATAAATTTGACTATTTTAAAGATACGGTACTCCCTCTGACTTTTAACATAGGCTGCAGAAGTATGTGATTGCTTCCTTCATTCGATTTATTGATAAGTTTTAATAGGGCATCGACTGCATGGACAGCAATTTCTTTGATTGGCTGTGCAATAGTAGTGAGCGGCGGCTTGAGAATTTCGGAAAATTCTATGTCATCCACACCAACGATGGAGAGATCGTTTGGAATCGATAGATTATAGTTGTGACATTCCCGATAGATTCCATACGCAATCATATCATTGAAAGCAAAAATAGCACTGACATTCTGCCCCAGCAGGCAGGGAAGGGCCTTGCGGCCGCATTCGATAGAAAGAGAATCGCAATATAAAAAATTCGGATTAGGCGTCAGACCGTATTCTGCAATGGCTTTTTTGTATCCTTCAAAACGCTGTCTGTTGACGGTCAGATTGATGGCGCCGGAGGCACAGCCGATTTTGCGATGCCCCAGGTTTAAGAGATGCTTTGTGGCAAGATAGCCAATCTGAACCTGGTCGACTTCGATGGTGGAATGGTAGCCAAAATCGTTTGCAACACGGTCTATATAGACGATGGGAACTTCCATATTGCTCATAAATGCCTGGCAGGCAGTAGTTTCAGTTTCATCTTCAAAATCTAACTGTGCAAGAATAATGCCGTCCACATGTTTGTCAGCAAATAGCTGCAGATATTCCCGCGTTGTATTCGGATCGCCATCCGTGTTGCCGATAATAACAGAAATATTATATTTTCGTATCTGCTCCTCGATATGGTGAGACAATATCGCAAAGAACGGGTTAGTAGAGTCGGGGAGTATCAGTCCAATGGTATTTGTGGTATTTGTTGCGAGGCTTACTGCCAGCTGATTCGGGCGGTAGTCTAATTCCTTTATAACGCGCAGCACTTTCTCACGAGTAGACTGGGAAATAGAGACAGGTTTATTGTTGATGATGAATGATACGGTTGTCCGGGATACTCCGGCGGCCTTGGCTACGTCTTTGATAGTTGCTCTCATGTTAAACATTCCTTTACCAGAATTTATTAAACCGATATAATTTTACCAGATTTATTGGGAGATGTCAAAATTAAAAAATATTAGTAATTTGGTAAAAATGACTTTTTTTAAGAAGAATATTGACAAGTATTGTGCATTATGATATACAAGTAAGTATAAAAATGACATACGATAGGTCATTTTTATATTTTTCACATAATTAAACCGGTTTAATTATGTGAAGAAAGGAGAAGAGGAGCAGAAATATTTACAATTAAAAGAAAACAGGGAATAAGTAAACACAGTATAAGGAGACCAGCTATGAAAAGAAATCATGTAAAAAAGACGATTGGATTTGCATTAGGCCTGGCGATGATGGCAGGGGGACTGATTGGATGTGGACAGAAGGAAGCGGAAAGCGGTGCTGCAGATGAAAACGGGGGTGAGAAGACAAAGATTGTACTTTTACTGAACGGATATCTGGGAGACCTTGCGTGGTATGACTGTTCTGCAGCCGGTATGGAATCTATTCGGGAAAAGTATGGAGATGAGGTTGAAACAAAAGTTATTGAGATGACGTTGGATCAGTCCAAGTATGATTCAATTATTGAAGATACTTTGAGTGAAGACTGGGATATCATTGTGGCTGGTTCCTGGACGATGATGGAATATATAGAAGCGGCAGCCGAGGATCACCCGGATAAAGAGTTTTGGTTTTTTGACGAGCCGATTGAAGGCTATGACAATATTTACAGTATGAGTTATAGTGCGAATGAAGGAGCGTTTTTGGCAGGTATGGCTGCGGCAAGTGTTTCCGAGACCGGAGTGATCGGCTTTATTGGGGGAGCGGATTCTACAGTAGTCAATGATTCTCTGGTAGGCTTTTTGGAGGGCGCAGCTTATGTAAATCCGGATATCAAAGCCCTTATTTCTTATACGGGCAACTGGGATGATTCGGCAAAGGGAAAAGAGCTGGCTTTGGTGCAGTACAATGCAGGCGCAGATGTAATCTTTCAGCTTGCATCGAATGCAGGCGTCGGTGTATTTGAAGCGGCAAAAGAGACAGGGAATTTAGCCATCGGATCTGATACAGATCAGTCTGAGATTTTTAGGGAAAGCGACCCGGAAAAAGCAGAGACTATTTTAACAAGTTCTTTGAAGCGGGTAGACGTTTCTTTGTTAAATGCGTATGAACTTAGCAGAACAGGGAAAATACCTTATGGAACCTGTGAATATCTGGGACTGGACAAAGAGTGTGTTGGTATCGTTGCAAATGATTATTACAATGCACATGTCTCGAAAGAGCAGGCGGCGAAGATCGAACAGGCAAAGCAGGACATCATCAGTGGAAAGATTACAGTATCTTCTGCATATGGCATGACATCTGAGGAACTGGATACATTCAAAGCAAAATACGTTCAGTAGGAAGGACAGTAGGAGAAGGGGTTTAAAATGGATGAGATTCTAAGAGCAGAGCACATCGTCAAAATATATGATAATGGTGTCATGGCGAATAAAGATATTAATTTTGCTGCCCAAAAGGGAGAAATCCATGCGATCTGCGGAGAGAACGGGGCAGGGAAATCGACTTTTATGAAAATGCTCTATGGAATAGAGCAGCCTAGCGAGGGCGCCATTTATGTAAAAGGGAAAGAGGTACATCTTACATCATCTGCCAAAGCCATCGAGTGTAGTATTGGGATGGTGCATCAGCATTTTATGCTGGTGCCCTCCCTTACTGTGGCGGAAAATGTAGTTTTGGGCGTGGAACCTCAGAAAGGTATCAGGTTTGATAAAAAAGAAGCGGTAAGAATCACAGAGGAGATAGCGGAAAAATATAATCTGCCTGTTCCGACAAACGAAAAAGTGGAAGATATTTCAGTGGGAATGAAGCAGCGGGTGGAAATCATCAAGGCGTTGTTAAAAGGCGCGGAGATTTTGATTCTGGATGAGCCGACAACTGTTCTGACGCCTCAGGAAACGGATGAGTTGTTTGAGGAATTGAAACATCTTCGGGATGAAGGACATACGATTCTTTTCATTTCCCATAAGTTATATGAAGTGAAAAAATTATGTGATCGTGTCTCTATTATGAAAAACGGAAGGATGGTTGCCACAGAGAATATATCGGATGTTACGGAAACCGACATTTCCAGACTGATGGTTGGCAGAGACGTGGTGGAAGTGATAGAGAAAACAAAGGCAGACCCGAAAGAAACGGTACTAAAGGTAGAGAATATCACATGCAGGAATAGTGTGGGAAGGAAAGTGCTGGACAAGGTTTCCATGAGAGTGCGAAGTGGAGAAATCTTCGGGGTGGCAGGTGTGGAGGGCAATGGACAGCATGAGGTTCTCGAAGCCATTGCAAGTATGTGTCATGTGGAAAGCGGCAGTATCAGTCTGTATGATAAAGATATTACCAATCAGTCTATCCGCAAGATTAGAGATATGGGTATCACACATATACCAGAGGATCGTATGGTTCATGGAACGGCTAAGAAGTTCAGCATTATGAATAATATTCTGGCGGGCAGGCACAGGGCAAAGAAATTTACTGGAAAAGTGCTGTTAAATGAGAGGGCGATTGCCGAGGAAGCAGAATATCTTATCAAAGAATACCGGGTAAAATGCAGTGGAAAAAATCAGGAAATCGGAATGCTTTCAGGAGGGAATATACAGAAGGTAGTGGTTGCACGTGAATTTTCACAGGATCCCAAAGTGATTTTGGTGGATCAGCCTTCCAGAGGAATTGATATTGGAGCAGCCACATTTATCCGGGAAAAATTAGTCCAGCTGCGGGATGAGGGTAAGGCGATCATACTGAATTCTGCAGATTTGAATGAAGTGCTGGGATTATCAGACAGTCTTGCGGTATTTTATAATGGTAAGATTGCGGCATATTTTGAGGACACCAGTCTTTTGACGGAAGAGGAATTAGGTCTTTATATGCTTGGAGTAAAGAAAATGGATACTGCTGAGATTGAGAGGCGGATGTATGCGTAAAAATATGACACAGGAAAAACTGAATAGAGAATTTACTGTCCTCAGAACCGGTTTGGCAGTCACGATAGGTGTGATTTTATCTATTCTCATCATTTTGTTTGTGAGCGATGATCCACTTTTGTCAATACGGTATCTGGTGCTGGGGCCGGTTATGAGTTTTAATAACTTTTGCAGCCTGCTCACCATGTGGATTCCGATCGTCATAACGGGGCTGGCAGTCTGCGTGATGTTTAGCGCGAACCAATTCAACTTATTCGGAGAAGGAGCGTTTTTCTTTGGCGGTGTAGTGGCGGCAGTGGTGGCGCTGTCCACAAATATGCCGGCGGGAATCCACCCGACTGTATGTGTAGCGGCGGCGGCAGTGGTGTGTGGGTTCATAGGAGCTGTTCCGGCACTGATGAGGTATAAACTCGGGGCGTCGGAGATGGTAGGATCCATGCTTTTGAATTATGCATGTATGAATCTGGGTCTGTTTATCATCAGCTACTATTTCAGGGACGCTTCTGCAGGAAGTGTTGTGTCCGGGAAATTCCCAAAGACAGCCAGAATTATGACCCTGATTCCCGGAAGTGATGTACATATGGGATTTATTGCAGCTATTTTGCTGGTGATTTTGATTTATTGGTTTATGTACAAAACCCGGTGGGGATATGAAATCCGTTTAGTTGGGCAGAATGATAAGTTTGCAAAATATGCAGGGGTGAATATTGGTTTTGTACTGATCGCATCCCAGATGCTGGGAGGAGCTCTTTCCGGAGCGGCCGGAGCGATGGAAATATTAGGCGTATATCGGAGGTTCTCCTGGACCGGACTGACAAATCATGGCTGGGACGGCGTGACTCTGGGCATCCTGGCGGGAAGAAATCCGAAATACATTCCGCTGGCAGCATTGTTTCTTGCCTATCTGAGAAAAGGGGCAGATCTCATGTCAATGAAAACGGGAATGCAGACGGATTTTGTGTCTGTGATACAGGCGGTTATTCTCGTGTTTATTCTGGCCGAGCGTTTCCTGGCAAAATATAAGCAAAAAAGAACCTGTGAACTTAGCAGGCAGTTGGAAGCGGATCGTGGAGAAAAAGGAGGAATCAGTCTTGGATAATATATTTGATTTGATTTTCAGTGTTCCGTTTATGTTTTCCGTGCTGCGCCTGACAACGCCCATTCTGTTGGCTACTTTAAGTTCTGTCATATCTGAAAGGGCAGGGGTGGGAAATATCACAATGGAAGGTACTATGTTGATTTCCGCATTTGTAGGCGTTGTTGTTTCTGCGTGAACCGGAAGTGCGTGGATTGGGTTTCTGCTGGCGGTACTGGCGGGAGGGGCAACAGGGTATCTTCTCTCCTACATTATTTTTAAGATGGAGGTAAATGAGATTCTTGCAGGTCTTTCCATCAATCTGATCGGAAGCGGTGGAACTGTATTTCTCTTATATGCACTGACAGGAGTAAGAGGTATTTCTTCGAGCCTGAGCAGCAAGGTGATGCCGGCAGTGGATATTCCGGTGGTCAAAGATATTCCGGTGATCGGAGAAGTGGTATCTGGACAGAATGTTGTTACGTATTTGGCATTTATTTCGGCGTTTGTTATCTGGTTTTTACTGTTTCGGACAAAACTTGGACTGCGCATCCGCGCGGTTGGTGAGAATCCGGATGCCGCAAAATCCGTAGGTATCAGCGTGTTCAGAACCAAAAGTATTGCGCTTGTGATTGCAGGCGTATTATCCGGTATGGGCGGAGCCTATATGTCCATGGGATATGTATCCTGGTTTGTTAAAAATATAACAGCCGGGCGTGGATGGATCGGCATTGCGGCGGCGGCCATGAGCGGACAGCATCCGATTCTGGGAATGCTTTCGGCACTGCTGTTTGGTATTGCCGATTCGGTATCTAATACCCTGCAGACCATCAATCTGCCATCCCAGCTGGTGCTTATGATTCCGTATGTGGTCACGCTCATTGCCATGTGTCTGTATGCCTGGTATGCGTTAAAGAAAAAGCAGAATGAAAAAGCGTCGAAAGCCTGATGGTTGATAGGAGGAAAGATGAAACAATACAATAATCAAAAAGTATTAGAGATGATTCGGAGCATGAGCGAAGAAGAAAAGCTTCTCTGCGTCCATGGGCAGCTGTGGGATCCATATAGGGCAAATCAGGCCGGATTTGTACGGGGAAATAAGAGACTTGGGATTCCTGACGTATTTATAGCAGACGGAGAATCGGGAGTCAATATAAGCTGGGAGACAACGGCATTTCCCTCCAAGGTGAGTCTGGCTTCTACATTTGACAGAAAAAGCGCTTTTGAATATGGGCAGGCGCTTGGGCGGGAGGCGAAGGCAGGAGGAATTCATATTCTGCTGACTCCCCGTGTGAACATAGCCAGGGATCCGATATCCCTGAAAGGAACCAGCAATGGAGGGAATTATCAGACATACGGAGAAGATCCGGTTCTCAATGGAGAACTGGGAGCCAGGGAAGCAGAGGGGATTCAGGATGAAAAGCAGGCACTGGCGAATTTGAAACAGATGTTTGCTTCCAGCACCGGAGCCGCCCAGGGGGCCGGGAACTGCGTTGTCGATGAACAGACAATTCACGAACTGTATATGCGCCCGTATGAACTGGTAATGAAAGCCGGAGTCGCAAGTGCCATGACAAACTATAACCAGGTTAATGGGACATGGACATATGACTATGCCTATATGATGGATGAATGTGCCCGCGGGAAATGGGGCTTTCAGGGATTTATCTTTGATGACTGGTACTGTTTGTATGATCCGAATGCGATCCGGCATGGGGCAACGTTGGAAATGCCGGGTGAAGACTACTATGATGAGGGCAGCGAGAGTTCCTGTTATGGGAAAAAGCTGCTGGATGCGATTCGTGATCCCAAACAGCCAGTGACTATGGAAGATCTGGATCATGCGGTATACTATTACCTGGATACTTTGGATAGATTTGGTATACTGGATGAGAAACAAAGAATCCCGGGGCCTATCGGCGATACGGTCAAGATGCAGAGCGCGGAGGTGGCAAGAAGGCTGGCCGGAAAGGGCGCTGTTTTGCTGAAAAACGAAGACGATATCCTGCCTGTTGATTTTTCGGGGAAAAAGGTGGCGGTCATAGGACCGGGAGGGTATAAGCAGGTAATGCCGACTTTCAAGGAATCCCCTTATGGTTTTGAAGACCGCAAGAATAGTGTTTATCGGCTTTTGCGAGAGCAATATGGAGAAAATATTACATTCTCCATAGGAGACGACCTGGACGGTATGGTCATTCCTTCTGATCATTTATATCCGTCGTGTGACAGTACGGAACATGGCTTGAAAAGATATGTGGGAAGATTTACATATGAGACGTTAAGCAACGGAGATTTAGATGTCGTTCCCCGGACGGAAACGTTTGTTGTGGACAAAGAGATTAACTTTTCGGGTGAAAATGCGCTTCCGGCCTTAAAGCGGGAACAGAGAAGAGGATTTTTTAAAGAAACTCCCAAGGAATATTATATGTGGCATGGGTTTCTGTGTTCGAATGAAACGGGAATGCATAGAATCAGTCTGCAGAGTAGGTTCCCCGGGGTGGAAGCATTTGAGAAAAATCATGTGGAGAATGGAGACTTGTCCATAGCAACTTCCGGTAATCTGTATATCCGGGAGGCAGTGGATAGAGAGTATCTGACCAGAGCAGGTCTGGGAATCCGGGTTTCTGCCAACGGAGTGGTAAATCCGTTTTCAGAAGTGGTAAGCTGTGCGGACGGATGGAATAATGCGGGAGGAATGGTGTGGCTGGAAGCAGGAAAGAAATACGAAATCTACTTTAATCATACCTGTATTTATCTGGAACCGCTGGAAGTACGTTTGGCATGGACTACGCCTTCTATGACAGAGAAAGCAATGAAAGATGCAGTGGAAGCAGCGAAGCAGGCAGATCTTGCACTTTGTTTTGCATGGCATCAGAGCGTGAATGACAAAATGGAATTGGAAGAGAACCAGGATATGCTGATAGAACGTGTGGCTGCGGCAAATGCAAATACGGTTGTTATACTGAACAATGGGGATGCTGTGGCAATGCCATGGAGAGATCATGTCAAGGCGATTCTGGAAATGTGGTTTTCCGGTCAGGAAGGCGCGCTGGCAACGATGGACGTTCTTGATGGAAGTGTTAATCCGGCGGGAAGGCTGCCGGTTACTTTCCCCCAAAAACTATCGGATCTTGCGGCCAGGGACACATTGCACCCGGAACGTTATGCTCTTTCGGGACGGATTAGCCAAAAGGATGCTGTCCATCCAAACACGGCGGTTTTTACGGAAGGGCTGTTAAATGGATACCGCTGGTTTGATGAAAAAGATATAGAGCCGATGTATCCGTTCGGGTATGGATTAAGTTACACGAAGTTCTCATACAGCGGACTTGAGGTATTGCCGGATGGGGAAGGGTTTAAAGCCACCTTTTATATTGAAAATGTAGGAGACAGAGACGGAGACGAAGTGGCACAATGCTATTTGGGACGCCCCGAAACGGTGCCTGAGGGAATTCAAAGTGTTGCAAAGACATTGGTTGATTTTCAAAGGGTACACATAAAATCCGGGGAGAAGGTGCGGGTGGCGTTTCACATTGGTGAATTATATCTGAACTATTTTGACCCGTCCAAGATGGAGTACCAAAAATTTATAGGCAGCAGGGCGATTATGGTTGGAGCATCTTCCAGGGATATTCGTTTGGAAAAAACAGTGAAAGTACAGTAAGGAGCAGAATGGTTATATGAAAAAAGCGGGGATTATAAATGCTGACCTGATAAAGCATATTGCGGCATTGGGCCATATGGATCTGTTGATGATCGGAGATGCAGGAATGCCGATCCCAAAGGGGGTGGACGTGATCGACCTGGCACTGTGTAAAGGTGTTCCTGCTTTTGAGCAGGTGCTTGATGCGGTGCTTTTAGAGACTGCTGTTGAATATTATTATATAGCTGAGGAGATTCGGGAGAAGAACAGTCGGCTATATGAGTATATTCAAAAGAGTATGCCGGATATTGCTTATGAGACTATGCCGCATATCTCTTTAAAGGAGAAAGCGAAAGAGTGCCGGTTTGCCATAAGAACCGGTGAGTTTTCTCCCTATCCGAACATTATTCTCCGGGCAGGGGTGGTATTTTAGACGTATGATACCGATGAGGAGGGTGCTATATGAAGGTACTGAATTTTGGATCGCTGAATTATGATTATGTATATGAAGTGGATCATGCGGTGATGCCGGGTGAGACGATAGATTCTACAAAAATGGAAGTTTTCTGTGGAGGAAAGGGGCTGAATCAGTCCATCGCACTTGCACGGGCGGGTGTGCCTGTGTATCATGCGGGACAGGTTGGTGAGGATGGACAGATGTTCCTGGATATATGCGCGCAAAGTAAAGTGGACACTTCTTACATACGTCAGAGTTCTGGCAAGAGCGGTCATACGATTATCCAGCTTGATAAAAATGGCCAGAACTGTATTCTTTTATACGGTGGCAGCAATCGTGGAATCACAAAGGATCTGGTGGATGAAGTGCTGGGACATTTCGAAAAAGAAGATATTATCCTTCTGCAAAATGAGATTAACCAGATCGGCTATATTATAGACAGAGCCAGTCAAAAAGGAATGCAGATTGTACTGAACCCATCGCCTTATAATGCAAATTTGGACGATTGTGATTTATCGAAAGTATCGGTTTTCCTTCTGAATGAGATAGAAGGAGAGCAGATTTCGGGAGAGAGAGAGCCGGAAAAGATGCTGGAGAAAATGATGGAAAAATATCCGGAAGCCAGAATTGTGCTGACTCTTGGCTGTGCCGGATCTGTGTACCGGGACAAAAACCAGACATGTACGCAGGGAATCTTTGAGGTTGATGTAGTGGACACAACAGCGGCAGGAGATACGTTTACGGGGTATTTCATTGCATCAATGCTTCGAAAAATGCCAGTCCGGGAGGCGCTGGGACTGTGCGCGAAGGCTTCTGCCATTGCCGTGTCCAGAAAAGGCGCTACAGATTCTATTCCCTGTTTGGCGGAGGTGTTAAATATCTGAGAAAGCCGATTTTAATCGGGGGATATAAATACGTGCGTACATTGGTGTGGGAGGCCGGCTGCTCAACGAATGGGCAGCCGGCCTCCCGATTATTATTTTCGAAGACGTGATAACACAGCGGTCACCGATTTTTCTACAGCAGATAATTGTTCTCCCGCAGAAAGAAAAATCAGCAGGCGAACGGCTTGATAAAAGCAGGGTAAAAGATTATAATAAATTAACTATCTTTTGAAATACGAAACAGTGGTCCGGGAAACCGAAGGAGGATAAGTATGCAGTATCGCAGACTTGGAAAAACAGAATTGATGGTCAGTGAAGTCGGCTTTGGGGGAGAATGGCTGGAACGGCACAACTATGAGGAATGTAAGGCCATGATTGACCGCGCGGAAGAACTGGGGATCAATATTTTAGACTGCTGGATGTCCGAACCGAATGTGCGTTCGAAAATTGGAAAAGCGCTGGAGGGCAGGCGGGAACGCTGGTTTATTCAAGGACATATCGGCTCTACCTGGCAGAATGGCCAGTACGAGAGAAGCCGTGATCTGGAAAAATGCCGGGAGGCTTTCGAGGATCTGCTGGCACGTCTGCAGACGGATTACGTTGATCTGGGAATGATACACTTTGTCGATCAGGAGGCGGATTGGGAGAATGCCATGAACGGGCCGTACATGGCGTATGTGAAAGAGCTCAAGGCGTGCGGAAAAATTCATCACATCGGCATGAGCACACACAATCCTCTTATGGCGAAAAGGGCGGCACAGAGCGGGCTGGTAGAGATGATTCTGTTCAGCATTAACCCGGCGTTTGATCTTCTGCCGCCTACGGACAATATCGACGATTATTTTGCAGAGGAATATGAGGACGGATTTGGGGGCATTGATCCGGCCAGAGCAGAAGTTTATAAACTGTGCGAGCAGAACGATGTGGGTATTACGGTTATGAAGCCTTATGCGGGGGGACGGCTGTTTGACGAAGCGCGTTCGCCTTTCGGCGTTGCCCTGACGCCGGTGCAGTGCATCCACTATTGTCTGACCCGCCCGGCGGTTGCATCTGTTTTGGCAGGGTATGACACGCCGGAGCATGTGGAGCAGGCGGCTGCTTATGAAAACGCCGGAGAAGAGGAAAAGAATTATGCGGCAGTTCTGGCGAAGGCGCCCCGGAACACCTTTGGGAGAGGAGAATGTACGTATTGCGGACACTGCAAGCCCTGTCCGAAAGAAATTGACATCGCGATGGTGAATAAATATTATGATCTTGCCACTATGCACGATGACGTTCCCGCCACGGTGAAGGAGCACTATTTTGCCCTGGAACATGCGGCGGACGAGTGCATTGGCTGTAAGAACTGTGAAAGCCGCTGCCCTTTCGGCGTGAAGATCGCGGAGCGGATGGAAAGAACAGCAGCGTTATTTAGATAAACAATAGTATGTTATGTGCTGACTTTATGAAAACGCAGGAATATAATAAGAGTAAGAACAATAGGCAGGAAGCTGATCGGATAAAAGGCGGACAGCGTATCAGTGTAGTTGGTTACCAGAGCGGAACGGAGATCAAAATGAGAAAAAAGCATGATGAGAGTAAGATAGACAGAGGAATTTCATTGCTTGTTTCGATCATTTTGGTCTTTCTGTTTTTGGGTACGGTTGTCTTTTCCGTCTCGCACAAGATATCCAGAGAGATGTCGGCATCGGCCACCCAGAATCTGAATGAGAGCCTTGACTTGATCAAATGTACGATTGAGGCGATTCTGAATAAGGAAGCGGAGTATCAGCGGCTCATGGCGCAGGGAATTGCCGAGATGGAGGAGCCGGAGGAATACGTTCGCGAGTACAAGAGAAGCGGAACGATGATGAAAATCGGACTGATCCGTTCAGGAGAAACGGTAGGCGTATGCAGTACAGGGGATGTGTTTACGGAGGAGGGACTGGACTTTTCGGCCGGCGGCACAATTGATGGACTGCCGGTATCCCAGTCGTATCTGAACTATATGGGGACATGGGCTTACTGCATTAAGTGCCCTGTGATGAAAGACGGCCGGGAAATTGCGATGCTCTATATTGAGTATATCTATGATTCCTTTGACAAGTCGCTTCCAGAAGGATTTTATAACAAGAAAGCCATGCTCTACATTATGGATGCAGAGACGGAACGGTTTGTATTAAAGCCAAAGGGAATGGGAGAGAGAAGCGCGGGTCATCTGAACCTGAGTGATTTCTACCGGGCGAATGATATTAAGGAAGAGAATCTCCAGGAAGATGTGGATGCGTGCCTGAAAGAGAATAAGAATATCATGTTTTACCATGATATCAGAAATAAGGACTCTCTGAATTATATGTGGTCGGTGAACAATGGTACCTTGTATCTGATCGGTTATGTGCCCATTGATGCGATACAACAGGAAGGCCGCTATGTCAATCAGAATATTCTTATTGTTGTCGCAGTTATGCTCATTGCATTTTTCTTATGCTGCCTGATTTATTATTTAAATCAGAGACAGCAGATTAGAATAAGAAAAGAGCGTGAGGAGGAGAGAGAGATCAGCAACCGCAGGCTGGCGGAGGCGCTGCAGGCGGCACAGATTGCAAGTAATTCCAAGACCATGTTTCTTTCCAATATGTCCCACGATATCCGTACACCGATGAATGCGGTTCTGGGCTTTACCACGCTGCTTGCCAGGGATGCGGAAAACCCGGATAAGGTGCGGGAATACACGAAGAAAATCATGGCGTCCGGGCAGCATCTGCTCAGCCTGATCAATGACATACTGGATGTGTCAAAAATTGAGAGCGGCAAAGTGGTGCTGAATGTGGAGGAGTTTACCTTAAACGACCTGGTATCTTCCGTGGATGCAATTATCCGCCCTATGGCAGCGGCGAGGGAACAGAAATTTTATCTGGAAGTGGCTGGAATCAAACACGAGAGTCTGATGGGAGATGAGACGCGCATCAACCAGATTCTGATTAACCTTCTATCCAATGCGGTGAAATACACACAGCCAGGGGGAAGCATCTGGCTGCGGATCATCGGGTTGGAGCAGCGTTCCAATCAGTTTGAGCACCTCAGAATTGAAGTGCAGGACAACGGATATGGGATGACGCCGGAGTACCTGGAGACTATTTTTGACGCGTTCACGAGGGCAGAAAACAGCACGACCAACAAGGTGCAGGGTACGGGCCTTGGGATGGCGATCACCAAAAATATCATAGAGCTTATGGGCGGCACGATCGAAGTGACCAGCGAAGTGAACAACGGCAGCCTTTTCCGGGTGGATTTGGAGCTCCGTATACCTGAAGGGCAGGCGGATAAACTGTTCTGGGAGGAAAAGGGCATTTCCCGCATTCTGGTGGCGGATGGAGATGCAGGGATATGTGAGAACATGCAGGCGCTTATGGGGAATGTGGAAGTGGAGGCAGACACGGCGCAAAGCCTGGAAGAAGTGCTGTCTCTGCTGAAAGCGTGTGATCAGGCGCAGAAGGGATACGATGTGCTGCTGCTGGGGAACCATCTCTCGGAAACAGGCACATTGCAGACAGTGGAAAGGATCAGGGAGGAGGCGGGAGATGCGCTTCTTATCCTGATTTTGGCAGAGCACGAAGAAGAGGGATTAGAGAACATTTTACAGACACAGAATACAGGCATTCTTATGAAACCTTTCTTTGCCTCAGCGTTCAAAGAAAAGATAAGGGAAATGTGTGAGGAACTGACGCAGGCAGGGGAGTCTGACGAAAAGGATAAGAACAATCTGGAAGGACTGAATTTCCTTGCGGCGGAGGACAATGAGATCAATGCGGAAATATTACGGGAAATCTTATTGTTTGAAAATGCCAGGTGTGAGATTGTGGAGAACGGGCAGATTGCGGTAGAGCGGTTTGTCAATTCAAGGCAGGGTGAGTTTGACGCCATCCTGATGGATGTGCAGATGCCGGTTATGAACGGATATGACGCCACAAGGGCGATTCGGGCACTGGAGCGCGAGGATGCGCAGACCATACCGATCATAGCCATGACGGCGAATGCGTTTGCGGAGGATGAGAGGGAGGCGCTGCATGCGGGAATGAATGTCCATCTTGCAAAGCCGGTTGATATAGAACTGTTAAAACAGGTTGTCCGCGAGTACACAAAAAGGGAGTAAGAGAAGTCTGAAAGCGGAATGAGAATAGATGAGCTGGAGGAGTGTATGTGTTTTTTCAGAAGGGTTGATATTAGGAAAGCGGGAATGATATGTATTGCCGGGATGGTGGCTTTGTCTATGGCGGCATGTAGAACAGACAATAACTTGATTGTTGTGGAGAATGAGGAAAAGCGGGTTGTGGAACTGTTCAGCCCGATGGAAAAATCGGAAGCCTATGTGGAAAATACGGCCAGAAGCGCAGCGGATAAGACCGTTATGCTGGCGGAGGAAAAACTGGATGTGAGTGTAGGTTATGTGACCTATACGGCGGAGGATTACCAGGATAAGACATACGACGACGTGACGCTGGACCGGGCGCGCAACGATATGGATGATATTTATCTGCTGAATCCGGATACGCTTCGTGTGCTGGGCGAAGAGGGCAAGCTGAAAGATTTGTCGGGGCTGGAGTGCGTCAAAAATCTGAGAGAAGTGGTGATAGCGGCAAATATGATAGACGGAAAGCTGGTCGGGATTCCACAGGAGGTGGTGGCCTACGGGCTGTTTATCAACAAGGACATGTTTGACCAATATGGACTCGCACTGCCGGAAACGCCGGAGGATTTTTTGGAGTGCTGCAGGGTTTTTAAAGAAAACGGAATTGAGACGCCGGTAGGAGCAAACAGATGGTGGCTGGAAACTTTCGTTCTGGCGCAGGCTTACGCAGATCTGTATAATGGCGGCAATACGGAGGCGGAAATAGCGGCCTTAAACAGCGGTGAGAGCAAATACAGCGATTACATGCGGCCGGGATTTGAATTTCTCCAGGAGATGATTGACAAAGGATATGTGGATGCCGAAAAGGCCCTTGTGAGCGAGGCGATTGAGGGGGAGAGGGAAGAGTTCCTGGCCGGGACGACGCCGATTGTCATGGCGTACTGGGGAGCGGCAAATACGGACACCGCCTACGGGAGCCCGGACTTTGAGATGCTGGTTATCGGTTTTCCGAGCAGCCGCGGACAGATGCCGGTGATACCCATGACTGGGTTTGGCGTTGGAATCAATGCGGAACACGGAGAAGATGCGCTGGCGGTTTTGGATGTGATGCTTTCTGACGAGGCGCTACAGATTTATGCGGAGACGAACAGGGTTATTTCCCCGTCCAAAAATGTAGAAGTGGAATGTGTCCCTGCGCTAAAGCCCTTACATGACAGGATTCACAATAATGTCTATGTGCTTGGTTCCAATGCGGGGATGGAAGTGGAACAGTGGGGAAACACATGTCTGATCGTGAGGGAGCTGTTAGGCGGCGCAACCGTGGATGAGTGCATGGCGCAGTTTGATCGGTTACAGGAGGAGGCGCTTAGGAAATAGCGGCGCAGAAAAACAGGACCGATCCCGCTTTTTGCTGTGTCAGCCTGTCAAGGAAGGATAGCGGATGATTGGAAAAGTTTCTGTCAGAGGAAGCATGCGGAACAAAATACTGCTTATTTGTATTTTGTGTACTCTGGTGGCGCTGGTCTTGCAGACAATGCTGCTTCTCAACGTCAGCTCCAACATGGTTTACGAGCAGGCGCGGGATATTGCCTATAATTCCCTGGATAATATGCAGAATGAGCTTGGGAGCTATATCGAGGGAATTGAAAACAGCATGGTCAATATTTATAATGACAAAATGTTCCTCCGTGCACTGCGGGAATACGAGACAACGGATGAGCTGCGGCAGGACTATTACCGCTATGCGCGAGACTATGCGGAGCGGTACTTTACGGCCAGTGACGGCATGATGGCGTTGTATTTCTACAACAGCGCCCACGAGGTGGTCAGTGTGTATCGGAAGGCTTCTACGCCGAAGCGCAACTATGCGGCCGATATTTACGAGGCGGCGGAGATCTACAATGCGGACCGGGTGAGGGCCTATGCGGAGTCCGATGAAAACAGGATGCTGATCTCCAGTTACCATAATCCGTCCACGGAAGGGGATATGGTCAGATTTGTGCTGAAAATTTACGGGATCTCCAGCACAAAAAGCATGATCGGCTACATTGTCTGTGATGCTGATGTGAAGATGATGCAGAAGATCATGCAGAAATACCAGATGGGTGAAAATACTTTTGTCTGGCTGCAGCCGGCGGGTGACAGAGCCTTTGCGGAGATGGGGGAGACGGGGCAAGAATACACTGGCTTCTACGAACAGACCGTGGAGGACATCCGGGTGGATGGAAAAGCGGCTGTGGAGATGGCGGATTCGGAGAAGGTATTTTTTCATCTGCCGTTAAAAAAATATGATCTGGATGTCTATGCGGTTTTGCCGCAGTCTGTTTTAAAAGCGAGTCAGAAAATGCTTTCCAGAACGCTGTTTATGAGTGTGACGGCATTGAGCATTCTAATGATTATCCTGTATACTTATATCACGAAGAGTCTGACAAAGCCGCTGGCCAGTCTGATGGAAACGATCGGCAGGATACGGGGTGGAGAGACGAACCTTCGTGTCACTTATCAGGTGCAGGATGAGATCGGGAAACTGGGTGAGGAGTTTAATTATATGCTGGATTCCATTGAGAATCTGATTGGGCAGAGGTACCAGGACCAGCTCCTGTTAAACAGGGCGCAGTACCAGGCACTGCAGGCTCAGATCAACCCGCATTTTCTCTACAACACGCTGGATACCATGAGCAGCATTGCCAGCATTCAGAACTGCGATCTGGTCAGCGACCTCTGCCAGTCGCTCAGCAATATTTTCCGTTACAGCCTGGATATGAAATATCCGTATGCAACGGTGTCAAGGGAGATTGCCCACCTGAAAAATTACATTTTTGTGATGAACGTGCGCATGCGCCAGGAGATACGCTATCATTTCGACATAGACGAGGATGCGCTGCTCTATTCAATGCCAAAGATCTCCATACAGCCACTGGTGGAAAATGCCATCAATCACGGTCTGAAAAATAAGCGTGGTGAAAAAAATATTGTCATTAAAGTATGGCAGGCGGATGGAAAACTGTATGTGATGGTCCGCGATGACGGTGTGGGCATGGATGCGGAGAAGTTCAACCGGTTTCTCCGGGAAAATGACAGGGGTCTGATAGAGGAGGGGAACTCTATCGGACTGTCAAATATCAACGCCAGATTAAAGATGATTTACGGCGAGGAGTATGGTCTTACGATTGAGAGCAGACTGGGTGAGGGATCGGCGGTGTATCTGACGGTGGCGGCATTGAAAGAGGATGAACTGTATGGGAAGGAAAAAGTATAAGTTACTGATTGCTGATGATGAGTATTGGACAAGGGAAAAGATCAGAAGCATGATAGCCTGGGAGGAGTACCAGATTGATTTTATGTCCCCTGCGCAGGACGGGGAAGAGGTGCTGCAGATTCTGGAAGCGGACAGGGCGGACATTCTGATAACCGATATCAACATGCCCTTTTTAAACGGGGTGGATCTGGTGAAAAAGGTAAAGGAGCAGTACCCGGAGATCGTCATTCTGGTGCTCAGCGGCTACGATGATTTTGACTATGTCAAGGAGACGCTTATGGCGGGCGCCATCAATTACCTGCTGAAACCTGTGACGAAAATTGATTTGATCCGGGCAGTTTCCAAGGCGCTTGAACTGATCAGCGAGAAGGAAGAAAATGAGAGACAGACGCTGAAAGCGGCTTCGCTTCTGCAGGACAGAGAGCTGAGCCTTCTGATTGAAAAGGAGAGGGTGCGGCTTTCCATGACTCCGATCAGCGGAACCGCACTGGATTCGGTAGGATGCAGCATTATGCTGCTTAAAATTCATGATCTGCAGACGCTGATGGGGCGCTACCAGTATGATATGAACTATTTATCCTATTCCGTGAAAAAGAAACTGCGGGAATTTGACCAGAAACAGAATCTGGTCATTTTTAACTATATCAACAGAAGCAACGAGTTTCTGGTTGTCAGTGAGCTGGATGTGGCGGAGCAGCAGATTCTGGCGCTTAAAATGATGAAGCGTCTGAAGGAGGAGACAGACAGCCCCATTACCATTGCCGTCAGCGAGCAGGCGTACTCTATGGACAGTCTGCATGACGCTTATGTGCAGAGCATTTCCGTTCTGATGACCAGACCTTACAGCACGGAGAGCGTGATCCTTTTTAGCAATAAAGAAAAGAACAGCATGAATCATCAGGTGGTGGACTGCTTCACGCAGGAGATAGAGCACAGACTGAGGGCCGCACTAAAAACAGGCAGCGAGCGCACACTGACGGAGTTTCTGCTGGACGAGCTGGGCTTCGGCGCCTGTGAGCGGCGCAACTTTATGGAGATGAAGCAGACCGTGAACAGGATATCAGCCATTTTCCAGGATTATCTCACCGGGCAGGGAGCATCGGAGGAGAGCATCCGGGAGCTGAGCCGTCTGGAGCAGATGGCGGACAAGGTGGTGGAGAGCCTGGATGTGGAGCAGCTTTTGTCACTGCTTGCGGAGATGCAGAATGTGGTGCTGGGAGAGAAAAAGAGCGAGGTGTCCGGGAATATCAGAGACTACGTCAAGGAGGCGGTGGCTTACATCAATGAGAACTACTTTGAGGAGCTGACTCTTTCCGGGCTGGCAGATAAATATGCGGTGGAGAGTTCCTACTTTTCCAGGCTTTTTAAACAGGAGACGGGTGAGAACCTGATGCTCTACATTGCGGGGAAACGGATGGAAAAGGCCAAGGAGCTGATGCAGAGGGAGGATATCAATATCGCGGAGGTAGCCTTTATGGTAGGATATGACGACTATACTTATTTCAGCAAAGTCTTTAAAAAACACGCAGGCGTCAGTCCGAGGGAATACAGAAACCGATTATTTCAAAATTTTACAAGTTAGTTTTTCAAAAATGGCATAGTTGTATCCCTATGTAAGATTATATAGTTATTATAACAAAACAAATCAATCTTACGGAGGGAGAAAATTATGAAAAAGAAATTGTTAAGTGCGATTTTATGTTCGGCAATGGCAGTCAGTGCGCTGACAGGGTGCGGCGGCGCAGCAGATGACGGCGGTGCAGCGCAGACGCCTGCGGCAGAGCCGGCAGCGGAGGAGGAGGCGCCCGCAGAGGAAGCTGCAGCGGAGGAAACACCTGCGGCCGCTGACGGGGAAGAAGTTACCCTGACCGTGCTGGCGGGCCAGTCCACTACGGATGCCGGAATCGAGGATATGATCGATGCGGCATTGGCTGAGAAATATCCCAATATAACATTAGAATGGGAGTGCACAGGCTGGGACGGCGAGTTTCACCCGAAGATGCAGCAGTACATGCAGTCCGGCCTTCCTGACATCATCATCGGCAAAGCGCAGGACGTGGCAACATACGCTTCCCAGGGGCTTCTGGGGGAGATTGACGCAGTCTACCTCGACAGAGGGCTGGATGCGGCGAGAGAGAATGTGACCATCGGCGGCAAAACCTACGGACTGGTATACAATGCGCTGTATCAGGGTGTATATTACAATAAGACGATGTTTGCGGAAAACGGCTGGTCTGTTCCCACCACACAGGAAGAGCTGCAGGCGATTGTGGATGACTGTAACGCGAAGGGAATTGTTCCTTTTGCAAGTCATATGGTAGATACGTGGTCCATCGGTAACGTGACTATGCAGTTTATGATGAACGATGTGTTTAACAACACATCTGACTGGGGCGACCAGTTCAGAGACGGAAAAGTGAGCTTTTCAGAGGATAAGGCGGCGCAGACGGCTTATTCCTACAATAAACTGATCTTTGACAACACCTATCCCGAAACTTTCTCCACAGAACAGACGGACTGCGATGCGAGAATGGTGCTGGGTGAGGCGGCTATGAAAGTGTCTGGTTCCTGGTCGATCCAGAATTTCCTTGACATCGACGAGAACTTTGACTTCGGTATTTTCCCGTTCCCGAACCAGACTGGTGATTCCAAGCTGATTTTCGAGCCGAATATCGCGATTATGACGAGTGCGGAGACAGAGCATCAGGATGCTGTAAACTGTGTGTTAGACGTGCTTTCCGGCGACAAGGAACTGGCAGTGGAGATTCTGGATTTCACGAAGACGGCTCCCATGTTAAAGGATGTCGTGCCTACTTTCCCGAATCCCAGTCAGGCGGATATCGACGCGTATGCGTCCAAGGGAATGATCGTCGATGTGACACTGGGCAACAACCAGCTCGTATGGGGCGGTTTCCAGGAGGAGAACGCGGCGGATATCGCAGCATATCTGCAGGGAGACATCAGCTTTGAGGAGTGCCTGTCGGCCTCCGATGCAAGAGTCGGTTCCAGCAGTGCGCAGTGACAGGATATGTCTTGGCGGGGAGGAGAGTGTTCTTCTCCCCGCTTTTCTAAACCGGGAATGGAGAGTTGAGATATGAATAAAAAGAAAACAATGCAGGATAAAATGAACCTTCAGTATTTTCTCCTGGTTGTCCCAGGTATGGTGATCTTTACCATAGGAGTGATCCTGCCGCTGCTTTTGGCATTGAGGTACTCTGTCACAAGCTGGGATGGTATGAGTGTGGAAAAAGAGTTTGTTGGTATTTCCAATTATATCAATCTCTGGAAAGACGCGAACTTCAGACAGGCGTGGTGGTTTACGATCAAATTTACCATCGCCAACACCATTGTGCAGAATGTATTTGCCCTGCTGTTTGCGGTGGCCCTGGACAGTGGAATCAAGGCGCAGAAAGTGTATCGGACGATTCTGTTTATCCCCTGTCTGGTCAGCGCAGTCATTGTCGGTTTCGTCTGGTTGAAACTGTATTCCAATGTGCTGCCGGAACTGAATGAGATTTTTGGAACAAATATAAACTTTTTGCTTTTTGGAGACGGAAAGACGGTTCTTTCTGGTCTGGTTATTGCCAACAACTGGCAGTGGATCGGCTACTGGATGCTGATTTATCTGGCAGGGTTACAGTCTGTTCCCTCAGATCTGTATGAGGCGGCCAAGGTTGACGGGGCCAGTGCCGTACAGCGTTTTTTCAATGTAACAATTCCGATGCTTGCGCCGGCAATCACGATTTGCGTGGTAGGTATTACCACGGGTTCTCTCAAAGTGTATGATCTGCTGGTATCATCCACAGGCGGTGGCCCGGGCCGGGCTTCCACCTCCGTTATCCAGATGATTTACTCGACGGCGATCAGCGGCAGGCAGTATGGATACGGTTCTGCCATGTCGGTGACGCTGGTTGTGATTTTACTGCTGGTGGCTATGGTGCAGGTGAAGGGCTTAAAGAGTAAGGAGGTGCAGTCATAATGGCATTTTTAAAGCGCGCGGGAAAGGCGGAGGATGTGAACCAGAAACCGTATACGTTGAGTACATTTGCCGTACAGGCTGTGATGACGGTGGTGGCGGTACTGTTTCTGTTCCCCCTTTTTGTGATTCTGAATTACTCTTTTAAGACGAAGAAAGAGCTGTATCTGACCAGTCCCTTGAAGCTGCCGGATTCGCTGCAGTGGGCGAACTATGAGACGGCCCTAAAAAAACTGAATCTGACGACGACCTTTACGAACACGTTTCTCTACACGGTCATCAGCGTACTGATTCTGGCATTTCTGTGCGGTATTACGGCATGGGCAATCTCCAGGGGGAAAGGCAGAATTTTTCAGTTTTCGTTTATCTATTTTGTGATCGGTATTTTGATTCCCTTTCAGGCGCTGTTTTTGCCGATTTATACGATCGGGTATAAAATGCACCTGACAAATACGAGATATGGTATTATATTTATGTACATTGCAACAGGCATTTCTTTCGGTGTTTTTTTGATGAATAGTTTTATGACCACGGTTCCGCTGGAGCTGGAAGAGGCGGCCCGGATCGATGGCTGTTCCGTGGTACGGACCTATTTTGTAATCGTGTTTCCACTGCTCAAACCGGCTTTTGCCACGTTGATTATTATGCAGTCATTCCAGATATGGAACGATTATCTGCTGGCGAGCCTGTATGTGAGTAAAAAAGGATTAAAGACGCTGACGGTGGCGATACAGTCGCTGTTTTCGGCGCAGGCAAGCGATTACACAACCGCGATGGCGGCCATTGTCGTATCTGTGCTGCCGATTTCGATTCTGTTTTTGAGTCTGCAGAAGTATTTCATCAAAGGTATGACTGTGGGGGCGGTGAAAGGTTAGAGTGAAAAAACTTCTAAAGCTCAGCAGCAGGGACTGCTTCACTAAGAAGTTCTATGTTTCACTCAGGTGAATGCCGAAAAACGGGCATTCTCCGCATGGATTTGAGTCACAGCAAAGTTGTGACATGGCGGCTGGTGTGAGAAGCATTTTTATGGAGGCTTGGTACGGATGAAAAAGGTATACAGCGAATTTGTATTAGGGGATATGCGCGCATATTATGTGCAGGACGAGGAGACAGGAAGCGTGGAGCTTGTACTGCTCCCGGCAGACAGGATCTACGAGGTTTCTTACCGGGAAAAACCGTACCCGGATTCCCTGGTGCAGGTAAAGCTCGCCGGGGACACTTATGCAGGCGGATACGCAGGCGGCAGGACGATGCGGCAGAGCGCGTCCGTGCAGAATCTGGTATTCGAGGGACAGGATTTGGAAGGCTGCGGTGTCAGGGGGCAGGAAGCGGTAGATGGGGGTGCTGCTTTCAGCGCGCGGAGAGTCGCTGCGCCGTGTCCTGCGCCAGAGAGCCCGAAAGGCGGGGACGCGGCAGTGATTCGCACGACTTTCTCGGATAAACGCGGATACCGTTACAGGCATTATCTCATATGGAAAAAGGGAAAGAAGAGTCTGCTCTCTTACACGGAATTTGAGAATGCCTCCGAAGAAGCGGCAGATCTGGAAATGCTCTCCAGCTTTTCACTTGGCGGCATATCGCCGTATGTGGGGGCGGATGAGGGCGGTCTGATGAAACTGCACCGCATCCGCAGTGTGTGGAGCATGGAAGGGAGAACGGAGTCGCAGCTTTTGGAGGATTTACAGCTGGAACCTTCCTGGGGAGGCCACGCGGTGCGCTGTGAGCGGTTCGGACAGGTGGGATCCATGCCGGTAAACGGGTATTTTCCGTATGCGGTGGTGGAAGATATGAAGTCCGACATATTCTGGGGCGCGATGATCTGTCACAATGCAAGCTGGCAGATGGAGCTTTACCGCAGGGGTGATGAGGCAGCGCTTTCCGGGGGACTGGCGGATTATGATTTTGGCCATTGGATGAAGACGGTTGCGCCGGGAGAAATCTTTGTGACGCCCACGGCAATATTGTCGGTCTGCAGGGGGGGCGGCATCGAGGAGATCTCCCAGAGGATGACGGCGGCGCTGGAGGAAGCGGTGGACAAAGGGCCGGAATCGGAGCAGGAGCTTCCTGTTATTTTCAATGAGTACTGCACCACCTGGGGAGAACCTTCCCACGAAAATATCTGCGGGATTTTGGAAGCTGTCAAGGATAAAGGCTTTTCCTATTTTGTGATCGACTGCGGCTGGTATAAGCAGGAAGGGATTCCCTGGGATGTGGCGATGGGAGACTATCAGGTATCGAAGGAGCTGTTCCCGGACGGGCTTGACAAGACGGTGAAGGCGATCAACGATCACGGCATGAAGGCCGGGATCTGGTTTGAGATCGACAATGTGGGGGAGCGGGCGGAGAGCTACCAGAATACGGCGCATCTGCTTCAGAGAAACGGCGCGCCCCTCACCACTTCCATGAGAAGATTCTGGGATATGAGACAGGAGTGGGTGCAGAACTATCTGGAGGAGAGGGTTATCGGAACGCTGGAAAAGTATGGCTTCTCCTACATGAAAATGGATTATAATGACACCATAGGCGTTGGGTGCGACGGCGCGGAGTCGCTGGGCGAGGGCCTGCGCCAGAACATGGAGGCATCCCTTGCTTTTATACGGAAGGTGAAGGAGCGGGTGCCCGGCGTCATACTGGAAAACTGTTCTTCGGGCGGGCACAAGCTGGAGCCGCTTATGATGGGAGAGTGCAGCATGGCGTCTTTCTCGGATGCCCATGAGTGCGAGGAGATTCCGATTATTGCGGCCGCCCTGCACCGTGTGATCCTGCCGAGACAGAGCCAGATCTGGGCCGTGATCCGGGAGGCGGATTCCCCGAAAAGGATTGCTTATTCCATCGCCAACACGTTTCTTGGCAGGATGTGTCTGTCGGGGGATGTGACCAGGCTGACAGATGCGCAGTGGGATGTGATTGACAGGGGGATCGCTTTTTATAAAAAGGCGGCGCCCATCATAAAGGACGGGTACAGCAGGCTTTATGGGCCGAAAGTGGTAAGCTGGCGGCACCCGGAGGGCTGGCAGTGCCTCGTGCGGACACAGGGCGGTGTGGAGCATGAGAAAAAGGATGGGCTGCTGGCTGTATTCCACAGCTTTAACGGGGCGCACGACGGCGCGCTGGAGGTTCCGCTTCCAGCGGACGGGACGTATCGGATCGAAGAAGTTTACTCCGATGCGGAGGCGGACGTTATCGTGGCGGACGGCAGGATGGTGTGCCGGATTCCAGAGGATATGAGGGCTGTGGCGGTTTTGGCGGTAAAAATCTGATGGCACTTTTTTGAAACGCAGGAATATAATAAAAGAAGGAGGAGGCGGCACAGTTTTGGCGTTGTGCCGCTCTCTCAGCCGCCGATGTAAATTTCTTTGAAAATGCCCTTGTCAAATGCCTGGAGATATGGTATTATATCATTCGTTAAGGCTACATGAAGCCTTTCGTTAGGCTCCATGGTCAAGCGGTTAAGACATCGCCCTTTCACGGCGGTAACACGGGTTCGATTCCCGTTGGAGTCATCGGTCAAAAGACCGGGAAGCGAAGAATTACGAAGTAATTCTTTAGGAGTTAATTCCGTAAGAATTTACTCCGATTATATTACGGCGCAGTAGCCAAGTGGTAAGGCATGGGTCTGCAACACCCTGATTCACCGGTTCAAATCCGGTCTGCGCCTCTTAAAAATCCCGATGTGTCGGGGTTTTTTGTTACCTACATTTTTTTAACTTCTTTTTTAGACCTAAGCCCTCGTTCTTTTTTTGCTTTATTTCATTCTTTTACAAGTATCGTTCTAAACCGTTTTAAACCGAATAAAGTTGTTTCATAAGGTGGTATATTGGTGGAAAGGCATAGATCTTATAACTGATCCACCAAATCGTGTTTTCCGGCTGTGTTTGCATGAAGATAGGTTTTAATAACGACCTTGTAATCATCGCCTAGCAGTTCGGCTACTGCTTTAATATCGTGATGGCTGGGAGTTCTGCTGAGTAATCTTGCTGCAAAGGTGTGACGCAAGGCATGTATACCATAATGAGGTAATCCACGCTTACGCAAAATTCGGTCAAGCGTTTCCTGAATATTCCGGCTAGTAGGGAAATTGCCGGTTGCGGTACAAACAATCAAATCGTCTCTCACTTGATGCTGTCCGTAAGTATCTAGCATAATATCCAGACATTTCTGAGCTTCTTGATTAAGCGGGATTATTCTGCTACTTTGTGGATATTTCGGTGGAGTAATGATTTGTATGTAGTGCTTGGTAATGCGCTTATCGCGGTTCTTGACATTGCTTACTGTTTCAGAGATATGGATACTCATACGGTTTTCGTCATCTTTTATGATACCTTGTTTGGAAATTGCCAATAACTCTCCCTGCCGAAGACCTGTATTTAAGATAAAGACAAGGGCAGGTCTATAACGATAACTGAGTGTTCCATCCGGCTGATATGAGAGGGCAATATCCTTAATCAGTTCAATGTATTCTTCCGATATAATCTCAATCTGCTTTGTTTTTACACCAACGCCTGATTCATCAGGCATTTCTACTGTCAAAAATGGATCAAAGGTCTTTGGAAAATCCTTTTCAGTCTTTCCATAACTAATCATGGAGTGTAGAAATAAGTATACCTTCCGGATTGTGGAATAACTGTAATGAGGCTGTATTTCATCAAGCGATCCATGAATGTCAGATGACCTTAAATTGCACATCAGTGTTTTTGCAATAGGATGAGGTTGAATATGCTCTTCAAAAATAGACTCTGTGCGGTCATAAGCAGTTTGTTTCAATGTCTTGCGGACGACCTGCTGGCTTTTGCAATGCAAAAATTTACTTGCATATTGTTCAAGCGTTAATTTGAGACTAATCACCTCACCAAACTGCACTAAGAATTTATACTCATCCAGTTTGGCCTTCACTTCAGATTTTGTCTTACCGAAAAACTCTTTTGGGGGGCATCCCCCTCCTATTGTAGCGAGCAATCCACCTCCCTTTACTGTTTTTGAAGATTGTACCATCACCTTTGCTGCGCCGATGTTTTTCGCTATAAATTCCTAAATTGCTGTCTTAGAAGTGAAATAGTCATGTCCAATTTTAGCAACTGGAAGAAGTTTACTTTGCAATAACTCTCTTGTTTTTGTTTTATTCATTTTGAACCTCATAAAATAGTCTATTTATTATCGTTACACATACCTTCCCCCACCGTTTCCTGCGCCCTTCCCGGCCACGTTGACTGGCTGCATTTTGTGCAATTATATCCGGACGGATGGCAGACTTTTAGGAGTGAGCCATTCATCGGAACCCATATACATGAGGGTGTATGTTCTTCAGTTATCAAAGAACGGATGTCTGATACAGATGAACTGTTGTAGCAGGCCAATCTAAAAAAGAAGTACCGGACAGGGAAGCGGATACTTGAAAAATTTTGAAATAAATTATAATTATTTTTCTTATGTAAGAAATAAAAGGTAAAAAACAGAAGATATAGTATTATTGAGTTGACGGGATACAAGATATTGTGCCAAGGTGATTCCGTTATTGATTTTTATGCGATGCCTGTCAATAAAGAATAGGAATAATATGGCTAATCCGGTATAAAAATATCCGAAACATCCGTATTTTCCGCAAGTCACCTCCTGGGCAACAAAAAGCAGGCTGGATCCGGGGTGGACATCCTGCCTGCGCTCGGTTGCAGTATATGATTTTTCACAATATTTATTTTAGCATACGGGATTTACCGTGTAAATCGCAATGCTGTGCTAATGTGGTGCCCGATATTAAATATATGTGTTTATGAATATCAATCAGAATTGAACTTATTCATTAAATTTTTTATGAAAATATATTGCATAAAAAATAGAATAATGATATAGTATAGTAGAAAGTAAAGGAAGACTCTCTTAAATTGGAGGAAACATACATGATTATCGAATTACGTGCTCAAAACTGTTTTTCGTTTTCTGAAAGAATTACTTTTTCTATGATGGCGGACATGAGAAATAAAAAATTTGCTTCTAATGTCCATAAAGAGAATAACTTTAATATATTGAAAACGGTTGGGGTATATGGTCCCAATAATGCAGGAAAAACATGCTTAGTAAAATGTATCCGTAGTATTAAAGGGGCACTTTTAAATCGAGATATCAGTCTTATGGCTAATATTTTTCAAGATAGCCCTATATGTGAATTAGGGATTTCATTTTTGATGGAAGGAAGAAAATTTTCTTATGATTTTTGGTATGATTCAGAAAAACAGGAATACCCATATGAAAAATTTATGGAAATCCAAAAAGACAAATACGGAAATGAAAAACAACAGGTATGGCTTTTGAAAGATAGTATACATTCAGAGTATTATTATGATGATCCAGAGTTGGTTAAGATGCTGTCTATTGTTTCTCAGAGCAATTTGTTGTTTTACTTAGTTGATGTCAGTAAATTTGAGCGTTTGGCAGAAATGAAGAGAATCGCTACAGATTTTGCCTCCAGGATTGATATTATCAATATGAATAATATCCCAATAAAGAGAACAATTAACCTTTTGAAGAATAAAAATAACCTTCAAAATAAGGTGGCAGAATTTGTGAAAAATGCAGATCTCTATATGGATAATTTTGAGTATAGAGATATAGATAAACTAAAGTTAGAAATCGGATTTAAAGACGAAAAGCCGGAAGAAAAAGTTCTGGATATTCCAGAACAATTTATAGATCAGATGCGCTTGACATCAATATATAAAGGAATTCCTGTACCAAGTATTATTTTTGATTCTACGGGAACTAAAAAAATAGCAGCACTCGCAAGCTATATTATTGAAGGCTTAGAACAAGGCAGAATTTTAGTTGTGGATGAACTGGACAACAGTATACATTTTAAATTGACAAGAGCTATTGTTGCAATGTTTAATAATGAGTTAAATACCAATGCTCAGTTGATTTTTACCGTACATGATATAAATTTGATGGATTGTAAAAAAATGTTTCGTAAGGAACAAATTTGGTTTGTTCACAAAGACAAAGATGGAGTATACGTTTATTCTCTTGCAGAATTTACGGCACAGCAAGGTGTGCGGGATACTACAGATGTAATGGAAAAGTACAGAAAGGGAGTGTTAGGAGCGTTGCCAGATCCGGGCCTCATTCGATCCTTGCTGAGTATCAAGGGAAATCAGAAAGGGGTGCCTGCAAATGACAAATAAACTTCCAAAAATTTTTTCGGGGAGTAAAATTTGTATTATATGTGAAGGTGATGAAGAATATGAATATTTGGATAAGCTGATTTCCTTGGGTGTGTGGAGTAATAAATATCAATTTATTTTGGAAAACGCTGATGGAAATGGAAATATTCCGGCCAGATATCAAGACAAATATCAAAATGGTTCCTATGATGTTGTATTAGTATTTTGTGATACTGACAAAAAACCATATGAGCAATACGCCGACATAAAACATAAAATCAATGAATTTCATGGAGTAAATAACGCGGCAGATTATGTAATCATCTTTGGGAATCCCTGTACTATGCAAATCATCATTGAGCATTGGGGTGGAATTACGTTAGATTCGAACACAAAAAAACGTAATGCGCCTATAATTTTGAAATTCACTGGAATAGAGAATTATAAAGGTCGAGCAGATCAAAGACAAGAGTTATTCTCCAAGATTACAAAAGAGAATTATTGGGATATGTTAGAAAGAATCAAAAAGCTTCCTAATGATGATACCTTGGTAGGAAGCAGTAACTTTGGGCGATTTATGGAGTGGTTTTCTTCGGATAACGAAGAGTGGATACAAGGAATCAATGAAGCTTTGGATTAACTGAAAAATGGCTTTGTATATGTGGCGAAAAGAGGTGATGCAAGCAATAAATGCTCAGGATTGAAGAAGGAATGTGGCAATTAAAATAGCTGAAGCGGCAACTTCAGCTAAAAATTGTTAATGACCATAGGTGATCATCGTATGTATGAAAATTATTTTATCATCTATTGTTCTGATTTTCAATCCGAAACAGAAGTTCGACTAATTCCCAGGCAGGTCATTCTTGGTTTTTATAGATTTTGCAACTGCAGTAAAAAAGACTGCTTTCTTAAGTGCAGCCAAAATCAGGAGGAAATGATGAAGTTAAAAGTATCGAAGGAATCAAAAACAGGATTAAACACGGAATTTGTGAACATTGAATCAGGAAGAAAGATAAAGCTTGAACAGGCTATTCAGCAGGTGAGGAAAGGGAACCCCGGCTATCAGAACTATGTGGCAGTCAAGAATCCCAATGGAACCACGTTCCTGCGGTCAAAGCCGAACGGAAGTGTAAAAGATAATATCGAATAGGGAGGAATACAGATGATCAATAGAGAGCAAAGAGAAAGCGATATATTAAAATTGTTTGAGGGATTGGATATCCCTCAAGGTTTATACGAAAAAGCCATTGGACATTACAATGCAGTTGCAACGTTTTTGCAGGAACAAGGAATAGAGTCTGATATTTATCCACAAGGTTCCTATAGCCTGGGTACAGTAGTAAGGCCATATAAGGAAAGTGAAGATGCGGCATATGATTTGGATGCTGTTTGTGAGATTAAGATAAATAAAAGCGATACGACAGCGGAAGAAATAAAAAAGATGGTCGGAGATGCCCTAAAATCAGACGGAACTTATCGGAAAATGCTTCAGGAAGAATGGGACAAGTGTTGGACATTGGAATATGCCGATGTAAATGGAATTGGTTTCAGCGTGGATATAGTACCGGCGGTAGCTGAAGCGGACATTGTATTAAAGAATAACCTGGAGACGGAAGGGGTAGATTTCACAGTATATGATTCCCAGATAGCAATCACACATAGAGATGGAGAAAGATATACATGGAAAACCAGTAATCCCAAGGCTTATCAAAACTGGTTCAAGAAACTCAATGAAAGATTTGTGAAAGCAGAAAGGCAAAGACTGGCTAAAAGGCGTGATGGAAGACTATATGTATTAAATGAGGCAACGGTAGAAAAAATACCAGAAACTCAGGAACGCTCAGCTTTGCAGCGAGTTATTCAAATTGTTAAATACCATGCAGATGTTTACTATACAAAAGGAAATATAAAAGAGTATAAGTCAGCATCTGTAATAGTAACAACACTAATTGCACTTTTGGCACAGGAAGCAGATCCATCATTAGAAGTATTTCCGCTGTTGAGTTATATTGTAGGAGAGTTGGAGATATATGGTGAGAATCTTTCATTAACCGAGAGTGCGTTTGCAAAACGGTATGAAAATAAAAATGTAATAAGACGTATTGGGGGGCAATGGGTACTGCGGAATCCATTGAATCCAAGTGAGAATCTTGTTGATTCATGGAATCATGAGCCGCGTAAGGCTCAGTATTTTTTCCAATGGATCAGAATACTGAAAAAAGACTATTTAACTTCGTTAGATACTGAAGATGAAAACTTTGTGGCTGTTCTGGAAAATAATTTTGGAAAAGACTATCTACAGAAAAGTTTGAATATAAGTGCTTATGCAAAAAAAGAGCCTGTCAATATCAATGTGGCATCCAAGCCATATAGGAGTTGATATGAAAATGACAGAAAGGGAGATTCAGGATATGCTAAATGCGTATCTTGGATTAACCTATCAAAGAAAACAAGAAGCGGATATTTTTCAGGGAAGTATCGAAATTTGCCATAATGAGATAAATTCTAATGTTATCCTTACAGGTGAATTTGGAATGGAAATAGTTATTGATGACAAATACCCTGAAAAGATACCCGTTGTGTATGATGTAAATGATTCAATAAAGTCTGATTATATACACAGATATTCAGATGGGGAGTTATGCTTAGAGTCTGGTATTCGCCTGCAGCTGTTTGCTAAAAAACACTCACAAAAAGAATTCATTGATTTTTTCTTGATAAATTATTTGTGTTCTTATTTATATTATGATCGGTATTTAATGTACCCAAACGGGGAAAGACCACATGGATTTTGGGGTGAGTATGATTTCTTGTTAGAATACTTTAATGTTACAATAGATAAAGTGGTTTTAATATTAAGATATATTTTATTTCATGGAATAAAGAGGAATGATTTATGCCCATGTGGAAGTGGTAGACTTGTTAAGCGATGCCATGGTGAGGAAATGATTGAACTTATAAATGGAATAAAGAAAGCAGGAGTAGAAGAAATTTATTTTGAGTTATTGAGTTATTTGAGGAAGAGAGATAAATGAGAGATGTTATTTTTAAAAGACAAAATGAGGAAGATTTATTAGACTTATTATATGCTCAAAGAATTTCCTATGATAAGGCTGAGGTATATAATAAGATTGGCTGGGGGATGACATTGCTATTAACGATTTTAGCAGTAGGAGAATTATTTATTCCACTTAGGGAACAATCATCCAGTATGATTGAAATTATAGTGGCAGTAGTGGTATTTGCGGTAGATTATAAAACAAGGACATTGATAAATTGGGGAGCGGAGACTAAAGGGCTCATAGATAGCATTTTATTTGATTTTCCTATTCAGAACAAAGAAAAACTTATTGAATATGCAATTAAAATAAAAAACAGGAATAAGGATGACTATAAACTACAAATAATGAATAAAGGAGATGACAATATAAGAGGACTACGAGATTGGTATACAGAATATAGTTCTGAAAATCACTACAAGGTCATTTTAAACTGTCAAAAGGAGAATATTTGGTGGAATGTAAAGTTGGTAAATTACTATAAAAGTATTATTAGTATTTTTATTGGTGTTTCGGCTTTATTAATATTTACATTTATATTTTACTTTACTATAAAAATAGACGTTGCTTGGGGACTAATAATATTGGGGAGTACAATCCTAATACGAAGTATAGAACAGTTAATGACTATAAAAACATATACTAAGGCTATGGAACATGCACAGGCAAAAGTAGAATTGATTGAAGCTGATAGCAATAATTTGAATATGGAATCTTTGCTGTCACTTCAAAAAAATATTGAGGAAAACAGAAAATCGGGATTTTTAGTTCCCAGTTGGATTCATTATATTTATTCGAAACATCTTCACGAAGAAAAAAAAGAAATAAATGAGCGTATGGCAGATTGAAATGGAGAGTGTAGAGGGAAGACCAGTATATGTGAGAGCTGGTCTTTTCCGCTCTTCATTGATCCGTGTGACCACGAAGCTGACATCATCCTTCTTGCCGGGCATCCGATTGTCGTAGCAGCTATGGGCGATAGCGCTGACGCCGATCTGGAGCCGGACGAATACGGTGCCCTTGTGGATGTCCGTGACCGTTCCCGCATATTTGCCCTGAATCTTGTGCTTGCCGAGGTTAGTCTTGCTGGTGTTGCCATTTACGCTCTTTACGTCTGCGCGGACGGAGATGTCCTCCAGGGAGCGGATCTTGACGCTTAAGATGCGCACCAGGATCTGGTCGCCCACATGGAAGCTTTCCATGGCGTCTCTCAGCCAGTCCCAAGATAAGTCACGGGCAAGGATGGAGCATTCCGTGAATAATCCGGGTGGTTTTGAGCCACCTGTCCGGTCGAAGTGAGCCACCGTTCCGTTTTTGAGTGAGCCACTATTCCGGCATAATTGAGCCACACTCTTGATCTGATTAGAATGAATGTATGCGCAGAAATGCGTAAATTCATTTTAAGGAGGGTCAAGATTATGACCAAGTATCGAGAAATCCTAAGATTGAAGGGCTTAGGATTCAGCGAGCGGAACATCGCACTATCTGTTCCATGTTAGCGCAACACCGTCTCCAAGGTGCTTAAATGCGCTGAGGAACGCGGGATTTCATGGCCGCTTTCAGACAGCATGACCGATGGGGATTTAGAAAAGCTGTTATCTCCATCCACACCAGCGGCCACTTCAAAGCGGATGCCTAATTTTGCCTACATCCGCAAGGAGCTCCTAAAGAACGGCGTTTCCAAGAAGCTCCTGTGGACAGAATACATGGAGGACTGCCGCCAGGCCGGTGACGAGCCGCTCATGTATTCGCAGTTCTGCTATTACATCCAGCAGGACGAAAACAAACGCCGTGCCACCATGCATATCAACCGCAAACCTGCGGAGCAGGTGGAGGTTGACTGGGCTGGCGATACCGCCGAACTGATCGATCCTTATACCGGAGAGATCGTACCTGTGTATATCTTTGTCGGCGTGATGACATACAGCCAGTATGCGTGTGTGGAAGCGTTCCCCGATGAGAAACAGTGGTCATGGATTGATGCCCATGTCTACATGTATGAGTATTTCGGCGGCGTTGCAAAGATTCTTGTGCCGGATAACTGCAAGACCGCGGTCATCCATAACGGCGGCTGGAAAGACCAGAGGAACAACACCGTCTATCACGAGATGGCCGAGCACTATGGCACGGCGATCATTCCTGCCCGCGTCAGGACGCCGAAGGATAAGCCGAATGCCGAGGGAACTGTGGGAAACATCTCCACATGGATCACAGCCGCCCTGCGTAAGGAGCGGTTCTTCACGATCGCGGAATTGAATGCCGCGATCAGGGTAAAGCTGGAAGAGTTTAACAACCGCCCTTTCCAAAAGAAAGAAGGCTGCCGGTATGAACTCTTCCGCGACGAAGAACTGCCATTGCTGGCGCCATTACCTGCAGCCCGTTATGAACTGGCGGAGTGGAAACAGGCCACCGTTCAGTTCAATTATCACATATCCGTTGATGGAATGCTATACTCAATTCCATACGAATACATCGGAAAAAAGGTCGATGTGCGGATAACGGGCACAGTCATCGAGGTTTTCTATAACCAGAACCGTATCGCCTCCCACAGGCGCTTATATGGTCGTAAAAATCAATACAGCACCGTCACGGAACATATGCCGAAGGATCATCAGCACTATCTTGAATGGAACGGTGACCGTTTCCGTAACTGGGCGGAAAGGATAGGTGAAAACACCGCAAAAGTCATAGATGCAGTTCTCCGATCCAAACGGGTGGAACAGCAGTCCTACAGAGCCTGTATGGGGCTGTTAAAACTCGCAGACAAGTTATTCCCCGGCAAAGCTGGAGGAAGCCTGCAAAGCAGCCCTTTCATATACTCCAAGTCCCAGCTATAAGAGCATCAGCAACATGCTGGCGGCATCAAAAGCAGAAGGTTCTGATACAACAGACAGTACTGTCCGTAACAATAACAACACCCACGGCATTACAAGAGGTGCCGGATACTATAGGAGGACGAAATCATGACCAATCAGGCAACTATTGATAAGCTTATTGAAATGCGGCTTACCACTATGGCGGATGCATTCCGCTCACAGACGATGGATCCCTCAATGAAAGGGATTCCTTTTGAAGATCGGTTCGGGCTGCTCGTTGATTGGAGTACAGCAGCCGGAAGAACAACCGCCTCAAAAGGTTGATCCACAACGCTGAGTTCGACCAGCCATCCGCAAGCATCGCTGACATTGACTATTCATCAGTGCGTAAGCTGAACAAGGCACTGATCAAACGGCTGTCAGGCTGTGAATACATCTCTGACCGCCGCAACATCTTCATCACCGGAGCGACCGGAAGCGGCAAGAGCTATCTTGCTTGCGCCCTGGGCATGGAGGCATGTAAGCGCTATTACAGCACAAAGTATGTACGGCTTCCCGATCTTCTCCTTGACCTTAAGACCGCACAGGAGAATAACTGCTACAGGAAAACGATGGCAAAATACGCCAATCCCATCATCCTCATCCTTGACGAGTGGCTGCTGAAAAAACCTACAGATGCAGCCAATAGGCGGAGTGGGGGAAGCAGAGACTTTACAGGCAAATGAACGGGAACCTGACATATTGCGGGAAGAGAGGTGGATCCACCAGTCCAGACTGCGGATTGCGTCTTATGTCTGGACAGCAGGAATGGCGGTCATGTTGTTATATGGGGCGGTCAGCCTGTTTCTTCTATCGCGCAGGCTGAAAGGCACGGTGCGGCTTCGGGACAATATTTATCTGTCGGACTATGTGCCTACGCCTTTTGTGATCGGGGTGGTCCGGCCCCGGATTTATCTGCCTTCTTCTTTGCAGGAGAAGGAGATGGATTATATTATCCTGCATGAGAGGACGCATATCCGAAGGGGCGACCATATCATACGATTGCTTTCCTTTTTCGCGCTGGCGGTTTACTGGTTTCATCCGCTGGTCTGGGCAGCTTATTATCTGTCCGGGAAGGATATGGAGATGTCCTGTGACGAGGCGGTTATGCGAAAGATGGAGCAGGATATCCGGGCGGATTATTCGGCCTCCCTGCTGAATCTGGCGACAGGACGACTCTTTTCGGGCGGCACGCCGCTTGCTTTCGGGGAGGGCGATACGAAGGAGCGGATTCATAATGTGATGCGCTGGCGCAGGCCGAAGTCTGTTCTGACAGGAATTGCTTTGGCTGTCGTTATGGTGGCGGCGGTGGTTCTCGGGACTGATCCGTGGACGCCGGACGTGAAGGCCGCGGGAGCGGAAAACGAGGAACTCTGGAGGGCCGCAGATGCGTGGGCGAAAGCTGTCTGTGACCGGGATGGTAATGCGATTGTGAATCTCAGTACAGAGCAGGTGCGGGAGCACTTGATGAGCGGGGAACTCTTGAGCGGAGAAGAGGGGGCGTATGGGTTTGGCTGGTCAAGCCCGTGGCCCTGGGACAGTGGGAGAGACTACCGCATTGTGGAGTGCACAGAGAATCAGACGGTGATTCAATATTATGCATGGACATCGGACCCGCATGTGACGGTGTGGCATGAGCTTTTGACCTGGGTGCGGGGGGACAGCGGATACAGGGTAAATTCGGATAGTGCATTTTGGATATTTGACAGCATTTCCAGCATTGACAGCTTTGAGGAGGCCTACGGAACGGGCATTAACGGCACTCCCATTGATTATCTGACCAACGGAACGGGGGAGGCTTTGAATGTCAACGCGCTGCAAAACAGGGAGTATTACGGGGATCTCTTTGCGCCGGAGACGGCGGCTGGCAGTGTGGAAGTGACCATTTCGTTTCCGACAGCCGGCGGGAGTGCTTCTGTAAGGATGATTCAGCCCTATGGGGAGGATGGGATCTGGATTGCGCAGGATGCAAAGCATGGATGATATAGTCCTGCGGGCGGTGGATAAGTATTTCATCATGGTGGAAAAGGCTGGCTTTTCGGGGCCGGTCTTTTTGTTTGTTCTTTTTTCATAAAAAAGAGTCGGCAAGATTGGTAAATACTACGGGACAATGTTGCTTGCGAAAAAGACATCCCTTTTATATAATAAGGATAAGTATTAGCGCAACCGTTTGCGCAACGTTGCGCAGTGCTTTTTATGAAGGTATAGGCGGGTAATAAAGTAAAGAATGGGAGGAAAACCATGAGGAAACAGACAAGACAGTATTTGCGAAGAATTCTTTGCGGCGTCTTGAGCGCGGCAATGATCCTGACAGGATCGGCCATTTCCGGCATGACTGTTTATGCGTCACAGCCGGACGTGGAAAACGAGGGGGGGGGGGCTGACGGATGATGTGGATGACAGCAAGGACACAAGCCAGAACCCTGCAGGCGATGCTGTGACGGATGATGAAAACGGCACAGACGGCGATGGATCTAACCAGGAAGGTGCGGAAGACGGCACGCAGCCGGGTGACGATACGACACAGCCCGGTGACAGTGAGAGCAACAGTGGCTCTGACGAAAACGGCGATCTGGAAGACCCTGACGAAGAGGACTCCGAAAACGACGATCTGGAAGATTCCGATGCAGAGGCTGGGGATGAGGACGTGAAAGATCCCGATGCGGAAGATGAGGCAGAGGAAGACGACAAGACGGTCATCAAGAAAGATGATGAAGAGGTGAGTGCGTTAAAGAGTGCGCGTGCCGAGTATGGGACACTTGTGAATGGGGAGTTTGGTGAATGGGATGATACGGTACCAAGGGCTTGGAAATTAGTGCCAGAATATGATGGTCAAAACAATTTTAAAGTTGACACAATTGATACTGCACACGGGGAATATGAGACACTCTATATTTATAAGGCGGCCGAGACAGAAATATCTGTCAGTCAAGTAATTCCCAATATGAAGCCCGGTGCATATATGTTGTCGCTGGAGGCAGGAGGAGTATATAGTAAAGACCAGATCACATTAAAGGTCGAAAGTGTGGCGCAGTCAAGTGATACCGATGAAGACTATTCAACAGTTATAGATACAATTGTTACTAGTCAGAGCCTTGGCGAATGTGATGCATGGGGGAAATGGAATACAATTGAAACAGAAAGTTTCAAAGTTGAGATTCCTGATGATAAAACTGAAATCAATATCAAAATAACGATTTCCGGTAAAATAGGTGTAGATAACAAAGCAGAGCAGTTTTACCTTGATAATATAAGTTTTGTAACCTACAAACTTGCAGACTTAAATACGCTTCTTACAGAGGCAGGCAGCAAAACGGAAGCTGACTATACGGCAGAAACATGGTCTGTATTTGCGGAGAAAAAGTCCGCGGCACAGAGTCTGGTGGAGGGCGGTGCCACAGATGAGACAAAAGCCCTGGAGATTATGCAGGCTTATCTTGCGCTGAAAAAAGCAATGGATGCGCTTCAGTCATCGTCAACGGATGTGAATGCAACCTTCTATTACTATGCCGGGGAGACGGATGATGAGATCGGCCTGTACTATTGGGGGAGCAATATTTCTACGACCGCAGAAGAAGCCACTTGGAATGTATATACCAGTAATAAGGCGTATTTATTTACACCAGTAACAGGCTATGAAGGCTGGTACAGTATTCCCATGACAATTTCGGAGGGCGGCGCTGACTCGGGATTTCAGATTTTTGTAAGCAGTGATACCAGTGCGCCTGTTCCTGATGGAAAATATGGAGGAAGTGATAATACTGATATATATGGGAAATTAGCGGACGGTACAAACGAAACGTGTGCATATAAGAATGGGAAAAATTATAGTGGAACCGATGAGGCGACAGGGCTGGACAAGGCCGCTGCCATTATGCGTAATGTGACGTTCTATGTACTTAGCGAAGAGATAGTGCCGGCGATTTGGCTGAGTGAAGGTTCATTAGCCAAAGTTAACGAGGAAGATGGAAGTATTACTACGCTTACTAATTCTGGAACAGCAGATAACGCCAACGTATACGAATTAGAGCCGGTGGCGGGCAAGGAGAACTGGTATTCTCTGGCATTTGCTGTGCCAGGTTCGATTACTCTGGGCGGCGGGACAGTCTGCAAACTTTATTACAAGACAGAGACAGGGTATACATGGGCGAAGGATCTGGTGAACGGATCTACAAATAATGCCTGGGAGGCTGATTTTACCCCCGTATTTGCGGGCAGAAATTATTGCGAGTATGAGCATGGCGAAGGGAATACTTCTAAGCTCAGCTTCTATGCCTCTATGGATGAAGTTGGGGCTATAACGCTTGGGCAGCTCAATGCGCTTCTGGCGTCAGAGGAACTTAAGAAAATCATGGATAAAGGCGCGGATGGCTATACGGAACCGACCTGGACAGTTTTTAGCGCAGCGCTGACAGCCGCGCAGAAAGCGGCAGATGACAATAAATCTCAGGCTGAGAATTTTACAAATGATGCAATCACGAAAGCCTACAACGATCTGCAGGACGCGATGAAGGCGTTGGTGTCATTGAGTGCGGATGTGACATTTTACTATTACATTGCTGATACGGAAGACGAGATCGGTCTGTTCTGCTGGGATGAAAGCACAGACAAGAAGAATCTGACGACCACGGCGGATGCTGCTGACTGGAATGTGGGAAGCAACGGCAAAACATATAAGATGACGGAGGTGTCTGGCTATATGGGCTGGTACAGCATTCCTCTTTCATTTATGAACGGAGGAACCAATGCGGGTTTTCAGATTTATACCAAGACTGCGGGTACCTCGACAAATGATGAGCAGAAGGTTCCGTTAGATACGTATGATGAAATAGATCATTCGGAGATTTATGGCAAACTGGCATCTGGTGCAGCCGATACGTTTGCGATCAAGGGCGGCATAGGATATGAAGGTGAAAAGACCGCGCAGATTATGCGTAACGTTACTTTCTATGTATACAGTGAGGAGACCGTACCGGCGATCCAACTGGACGAAAATTCGGCAGCGCAAGTGCTGTCAGTTGTAAATGAGAAGGACGGCAGTGTTACAGAACTGACTTCGTCGGGAGAAGACAGCTATGGGAATCCTGTGTATGATCTGCAGCCGGTAACGGGACATGAAAACTGGTATTCTCTGACGTTTTCTGCTCCGTCAAAGTTTAAGAAAGAAAAGAAGATAGCCGGATTATTTGAAAAGAAGGGTGACGGCACGTATAGTTACGTGAAGGATCTGGTGGATGAAGTACCGACAGAGAGTGAAAGCTGGAAATTAGGATTTACTCCGGTTTTTGCAGGCAGGCCTTATTATAAGGACGGTGAATTTTACGCTTCGTTTGAACTGGCGGAAAAGGTAACGTTATTACAACTGAAGGATTTAATCTCTTCGGAGAAAATAACAAAAATCGTTGAGAACGGTGAGTCATATTACACGCCGGAAACATGGACGGCATTCAGTACGGCGAAAGCGCAGGCAGACAAAGCCGTAAGTGACAACAACGCGAATGGTGACAGCTATGCGAGCGATGACATCAGGGCAGCGTATATCGCTTTGGTTAATGCGGCGGATCATATGGAGCCGTTAGTCGATGAGGCGGTTACCCTGTATTTCTATTCCGATGCACTGAAGGAATATACGGATTCGGATACAGAAAAGTATCATCTGTATATGTCGACATGGGATAAGAATAAAATTGCGTCCACTAAAGAAGAGCTTGCACTTTCACAGGGAACGTGGAATTATGCGGCTTACATGTTTGACGAGGTGACAGATGCGGCTGTCAACATGGGCTATGTCAACTGGTACTCCATACCGGTGAAAGTGATTAAGGCAAATGACGGCGCTGATGGTGACGGGTTTATTATCCAGACAGGTAAGGCGGTGACAGCAGGTGACAAGGTGACCCACACCGCGCTTGAGAGTGATACCGGGCTGATTAAGCTGAGCTATTGGGAAAACGCCGACATTTATGCGCAACTTGTGTCTCTGACAGCAGGCGGCAGTATTGCGATCAAGGACGGAAAAGCTTATGACTCGATCAAAGAGGCGGAGGATGCAGCGGAAGCAGAAAAGATCACCATTGAAAAACTGCAGAAGCTTGTGGACGATGCCAAGAAGCTGAAAAAAGAGGATTACAGGAAAGGCTGGGATGCATTCCAGACGGCGCTCACCGCGGCGGAGGCGGTGTTGAAGGCAGCGGCTGAAGCAGTAGCTGATCCTGCGAAAACAGCTCCTACAGATGAAGAAATTGAGAAAGCTTATAACGAGCTGAAAGCAGCGATAAACGCATTGGTTCCTAAGGATGCGGTCGATGCTGATGTAAATGTGAGTAAAATTGCCTTGGCGGATGATTTCATCACTGGCGCTGACCTCTCATCCTACATATCGCTTAAGGAGAGCGGCACTGTATTTAAAGATGAAGGCGGCAAGCCCCTTTCCGATGCGGCATTTTTCAGATACTTGCGTGAAGGCGGCACGAACTGGGTGCGTATCCGTATCTGGAACAACCCTTACGACAGCAGCGGCAGGGGTTACGGCGGCGGCAACAACGATTTAGAGAAAGCAAAGATCATGGGTAAGCTGGCGACGGATGCCGGCATGAAAGTCCTGATCGACTTCCACTACTCGGATTTCTGGGCGGATCCGGCGAAGCAGCAGGCACCCAAGGCATGGAAAGCGCTCAGCCTGGCAGAAAAGGAAAATGCGGTTGAATCTTATACATTGGATAGCCTGAATGCGCTTAGGGCTGCTGGTGTCAATGTTGGGATGGTACAGGTCGGCAACGAGACGAACAATGCAATCTGCGGGGAAAATTCCAGAGAGAATATGGCGAAGATTTTCAACGCGGGAAGCAGGGCGGTAAGAACATTTGACCCTGATTGTCTTGTGGCGCTGCACTTCACGAATCCCGAAAAAGGCGGATACTACAAGGGATGGGCTGCAGACCTGGACAAGTATAAAGTCGATTACGACGTGTTCGCAAGCTCTTACTATCCGTTCTGGCACGGAACGACTTCCAATCTGGAAACCGTTTTGACTGAGATTGCCAGTGAGTATGGCAAGAAGGTTATGGTTGCGGAGACGTCCTGGACGACGAGCTGGGAAGATGGCGACGGACATGAGAATACTGCGCCGAGAACGACGCAGGATCTGGATTACGATATCTCCATGCAGGGGCAGGCGGATGAGATACGTGATGTGATCAATGCTGTAAACAACGTAAACAGCAACAATGTTGGAAAGGAAGGCGCCGGCAGGGCGATCGGCGTATTCTACTGGGAGCCGGCGTGGATCTCCCCGTATTATGTATATGATGAGGATGGCAACGCCGATGAGAAGCTGATAAAACAGAACCAGGAGGCGTGGGAGAAATATGGCTCCGGCTGGGCGTCCAGCTATGCGTCGGAGTACGATCCGGAAGACGCGGGCAAGTGGTACGGCGGTAGTGCGGTGGATAACCAGTCATGGTTTGACTTCGACGGGACGGCGCTTCCCACGGCTAAGATTTACAGTCTGATCAGAACTGGTGCGGTGGCGGAGCTGTCTGTTGCCAGCATCGGCTTTGCGAAAAACAAGAACCCGTTGGAAGTTGGACTGGGCGAGACTTTTGAATATCCGAAGGCTGTGGCAACTTATAATGACGGGACCACGAAAGAGCTGGATGTCAATTGGGTCCGGGAGGAGACTGACTTAGTCAATACGGATAAGGTTGGCGAGTACGTCGTACACGGAACCGTGACAGAAGAGGGCAAAGAATATAAACTGACACTGACCATTAAAGTCATGAGGACATCTTTCAGCAATATTCTGGTGAACCCGGGATTTGAGCAGGATGGCACCGCACATACGGGATGGGAAGTGACAGGACAGGGTATTTCCGCGAACGAAAAGGACTGGAAAGAAAATGTACGCAGCGGCGTTTACGCAATGCATTTCTGGTCAGAGACCGCCACGGATCTGGGGACATTCCAGATCGTGGAGCATCCTGAAGCCGGTATTTACACATTCGGCGGATATACTCAGGGCGACGGTGCAGACACGGAAGATGTGCACTATGCATATGCGGAAGTATATGACAAGGATAATAAACTGAAATCACGCAAACAGGTTTCCTTTACCTTAAACGGATGGATGAACTGGAGCGAGCCGGAGGTTACGGATATCGCGGTGGAGGAAGGAGATTCCCTGAAAGTCGGTGTGGAGATTCATGCGTCCAAGGTGGGCACGAGCGGAATCTGGGGTACCATGGATGACTTCTACCTCTGCGGGACTCATGACGTAACCGTTGCAGAAGGCATTGAGCACGGCAGTGTGGAGACCAGCGTTGTAAAGGCAAACAGTGGTGAGAAAGTGGTCGTGACGGTTACACCCGATGAGGGATATTATCTGGATACCATGACCCTTTCCGGCGCGAGCATTACGGCTGAGAACTGTGCGGACATATTTACAAGCGCTAACGGTACGGTGGCGTTCCGGGCGGCGGCAGAGGGTACGACGAATGCGGCAGTGCTCACTTACACGGCGGAGACAGCGGAGGCGAAGGCCGATACCTTTACTATGCCCAACGGCAACGTGGTTGTCAGTGCGACATTTAAGAGTGTCTTTGGGGAATCAACAGACAAGATTGCCCTGGACGCGAAGGACGAGACAGGAAAGTATCTGGTGCAGGTGAAAGCGGACGGAGCGATCAACACTGATCCGGCGGACGAGAAGCCGGTTCCTGAGCAGTTCCATACAGGTAAGAATGTAACACCGGCGGTGGAATTGTCCTATAAAGGGTATAAGCTGACGACGGCGGATTACACAGTAACCTATGCGAATAACAAGAACATTACCACATCGGAGAGTCAGGCAAAGATCACGCTGACTGCCAAGGGTGACAGATTCACCGGCACAAGAGAGATTTTGTTTGATATCAAAGAGGATACCAGAAAGGAATTCAGCGCGAAGAAGCTGAAAGTGGTGTTTGATAATCCAGATAAGGGCGGTATAAGAACAGACAAGGCGTCACAGGCAGTTTACTATCTGGGCAAGGAGAAAGAGATTGAGCCTAAGATAAGTCTGTATGCTACTGCAGATGATATAACAGATACGACTAAGGCGATTTCTCCAGATTTGTATAAGGTATACTACCAGAACAACAAGAAGATCGGTAAGGCGACGCTTGTCGTACTCCCGACAGATCAGGCATTGAATGATCCGAACGGTTACAGGGAAGGATCGATCACCGCGAACTTCACAATTGCGAAGTGCCCTGTGAACCAGGGAAATATATTTGTGACCGTTAACGCGGCGGCAAATTATTATACGGGTAAGAAAGTGGAGCCTTCGGTCACTGTGAGATATGAGTACACAGAGCAGAATGGCAACAAAAAGACAGTTACGCTGGCAAAAGGAACAGATTACACGATCGCCTGCACGAACAATGTGAACGCGAATGTGTACAAGGTGTTGGAAAAACAAGAAGACGGAACGGAAGTCGAAAAGTATATTCCGATCAACCCGAACAAAGTATCTACGGTGAAGATTACCGGCAAAGGAAACTTTACGGGAACAAGGACAACAGTAGATCTTGTAGGACCCAACAATAAGCCTGGCACAGATAAGTTTACGTTTGCCATCAGACCGAGAGATCTGGGCGGGCTGGATGAAGAAGCGATTACAGTAGCAGATCTGGCGGAGAAGACGAGCGCGCAGTCACTGAAGATCACGGTGAAGGATGGCACGAAGAAAGTGGCCGCGAGTCAGTATGAGATTACGGAGATCGAGCGTACGCATGATGCGGAAGGAAAGCCTCTTGAACCTGCGCAAACCGTTTATTCCAAGTCTGACGGAAGCGGTACGGCCAAGGTAAAGGATGCGGGCACTTATAAGGTGACGATCGCAGGCAAGGCAAAGTCCAACTACGAGGGAGACGTGAAGAAAACGTTCCATGTGGTAGACAAAGATCATTTGATTTCGAATGCGAAAATCACCGTGAACGGCAAGTTCTATTATACGGGTGATCCGATACTGCTGTCGACGAAGAGCACACAGGAAGGCGTGAAGCCTGAATTAGAGGTAAAAGCCGGTTCGGGTTCGAAAGCCGTAGTGCTTGTAGAACAGAGCAGCAAAAACGCAGAGAAAGATGGTTACTATGTAGAGTACATGGATCGCAGTAATATCAATGCGGGTAAGGCTGTTATCAGGATTATCGGTACAGGCAGTTATGCGGGTACCAAGACTGCCACGTTCACGATCAACAAGCGCGCGCTTACGATCAGTGGAAATACGATCAGTGGCAATACAGTCAGTGAAAAGGAGAAGGGTAAGAGAAGTACTTTTGCGTATGTGAAGCTGTCCAAGAAGAATATTGAGGCGAAACAGGACGGCACATGGGAACCTTTGGAAGCGGACAGCGGGCTGCTGATTAATACTGACACCACCGGGAAGACGGAGTACGGTTCTCTGGAAATTCCCTATACGGGATATGAACTGAGCCCGGAACTGAAATTTAACTTCATGAACTGCGACACGGAGAAGATAAAGGAACTGCCGGGCAGTGATTACACGGTTTCCTACAAAATTGGTAAATGGGAGAACGGAGCAGCGTCTGTCACGGCAACAGTCAAAGGCCGGGGCAACTATAGCGGCAGCGTGAAGATTCCGAAGCTGTTCACAGTGACGGCGAGAAAGCTGGATGAACTCAGTATTGATGTTTCGCCCGTGACTTATAATGGCAAGGCACTGAAACCGGCAGTTACTTTCCGTGACAAAGTGACTGGTAAGGTTGTTGACCTGAAGCTCAACACGGCTTACAGTGTAAGCTATAAGAACAACAAGGACATCAAGGGTGTGAGCGGTAAGCAGCCGGTGCTGACCGTCAAGGCGAAAGGCAAGGGCTGGACTTCAGACAGCGAGAAGTCAAGAGAGCTGAACTTTACGATCAACCAGGCGGAGATCATTAAGACGGATGTCGAAGACGTTGCGTTCCAGACGTTCAAGAACAAATCCTTAAAGCCGAAGGTGACCATCAAGGTGAACGGCAGGAAGCTGAAGGAAGGCAAAGATTATGAGCTGACGTATGATAAGAACATCAAACGAAGCGGTACGAATACTGCCACGATTACGATCAAAGGAAAAGGCAATTACTTTACGAGAAAGCCGATTGAGAAAATCTTTGTTATTAAGTAAACAGACAGTATAGAAAGAGGAGCGTCCGGTTTGGGCGCTCCCTTTTTGGCCGGCACAGCCGGTCGGCGATATTTATTTTATTTCCTGGTCATCCACAAGGAAGGAGTCGCCGTCCTCCACGATGCACACCATTGTTTTGCCGGTGTTTAATTCGATTTCATTCCCGGCATCGTCATAATATCTTGTCGCGCCGTAATCGGAAGATTTTTCCCAGTTCACATGAATGCCTTTGCCGTTGGTGAAAAACCAGCCGTCTCTTGTGTTGTCATGGCAGCGGAACGCCAGATAACCTTTGTCATCGCGCACCTCGTAGTAGGTGTTCTGGATCAGGATATTCTTAAAGGCGAGCTGCTTTCCGTTGGCCAGATCCGTATGTGGTCCGTCCGAGGAGCCGGAAAGATGCTGGAATCGTTCGTAGAGACCTGTTTCACCGTTGTAGACGAAGTAGCAGTTGGTGACAGGGTAAGCGGGGGACATGTCCACCCGGTTTGCCGTGACTGCGTCACTGTACTGCGAAAGGGTGTTAGGCTCGTTTGCGGGCGCGAAACGGTAGTGCTGCTCATCTGCGTAACCGTCACGCATCTGGAGGGAATACCCCTTCTGATCCACATCGGCAAGGACGCCGGCTGCATCTATGAAAGCATTGTCGGTTGCGTTTTTCGCGTTCTTATCCCGGAAGAAATTGCCGCTCGTTTTGCCGTCAATGTGATCCGTGCGGCTGATTACCTCGTCTATGTAGAAGGGACCACCGAAATGGACATAGAGGGCATCCCACTCAAAAGCCCAGTATACATAGTAGTCGCGGCAGCTTCTGATGTTGCCGAGCTTATCCGCATTGCGCCAGTCCTGAATTACCCACATCAGACGGGTAATGCTTCCTTCCACATTACATTCATACAGAACATCTGCATCGGAAATGCCGTATTGGGAAGCGGTTTTTGTGTTGGGGGTCATAATGGCGAGCGGCCTTGTGTTGTTGACCTCCTCATCGACCCACTCATTTGTGATGCGGCTTCGAACCATACCATCCGAGGGAGGTGCATCTTCACTGGTCTCCTCTTCCACTGCTTCCTCCGGGGACTCTTCTTCCTCAGGGGGATCGTCGATGATCTGTTCCACGACAGGCGCTTCCACCTCCGGCTTTTCTTCCTTTTTCTCACCGCAGCCGGTAAGAAGCAGGGTGGAAGACAGAGCGACGAGAAGTAAAACTTGTAATCTTTTCATGCTTCGTATAAATCCTCCTTATTGTAATCGCAGTGAGTGCCCGATTCCGTATTGTCTCAGGGCCGTCTGCGCACTGCTCTTTGTCAACGCGTACATTTTATCATAACGGGCAGGGGGAGTCACTACAAAAAAATCTTAAAATTAGTTTTTCTTTATCCTTATAAAAATTTCATTGTGTGAATACTGGCTGTTTTGAAAAATTATGTGCATGTTTGGCGTTGTATGTGTTAGAATAAATAACGTAAATCTGGTGGAAGTATGACTGATGAGGATCTGGAGAAAGGATGAGCTTAACATGAAGAAGATAATCGTGACAGGATGTAACGGGCAGCTGGGCCGGGCCGTCAATCTGGAATATACCGGGAGCACGGAATACGAATTGATCAATACGGATGTGGGGGAACTGGATATTACGAAGATTGATGAGGTGATGAAATTTGTCCGGGAGATCAACCCTTATGCTATTATCAACTGTGCAGCGTACACGGCAGTGGAAGCCTGTGAGCAGGAGGAGGATCTGGCTTTTCGGATCAACGCTGTAGGCGCACGCAACTTAAGTATTGCGGCAGGCGAGACGGGCGCAAAACTCATGCATATTTCCACGGATTATGTGTTTGACGGAAACGGGAAAAGACCTTATAAAGAGACCGATCCGACAGGACCGCAGGGTGCATACGGCAGGACGAAGCTTGCCGGGGAAGAGTTCGTGAAAGAGTTCAGTGACAGGCATTTTATCCTGCGCACGGCCTGGCTTTACGGGGATGGCAAGAATTTTGTGAAGACCATGCTGAGGCTTTCTGAGACGCATGACAAGGTGCGGGTGGTGTGTGACCAGGTGGGTTCGCCAACCAGTGCCAGAGAGCTTGCGAAAGCCGTCACTTATCTGCTGCCAACGGAAAACTATGGGCTGTTCCATGCCACATGTGAGGGGGATTGTAGCTGGGCACAGTTTACGGAGGAAATTTTCCGTCTGGCAGGAAAAAAGACTGTGGTGGAAGCCATTACTTCGGAGGAGTATGGAGCGGCGGTGAAGCGTCCGGCCTATTCCATTCTGGATAATTATATGTTAAAGATGACATCTGACTTTGTGTTTTCAGACTGGCACGATGCCATTGCCGAGTATCTCGGACAGTAACGCACAGGTGCCGGTATGAAATTTTGACAGCGGGGAGTTTTTATGAGAGAATGTTCGCGGTGTCAATAGAAAATGTGCAGACAGATGAGAATAGGAAGGTAAGAAAAATATGCAGAAAACAGCATTAATTACGGGAATTACAGGACAGGACGGCTCTTATCTGGCGGAGTTCCTGCTGGAGAAGGGGTATGAGGTGCACGGTCTGATCCGCAGACACAGCATTGCCAATACGGGAAGGATTGATCATCTGATCGCGTCGGATTATCACAAGGTGAAATTTTTTCTGCATTATGCGGATACCACGGATTCCAGCAATCTCATGCGGCTGATTGCGGAGATCCGTCCCACGGAAGTATATAATCTGGCGGCGCAGTCCCATGTAGGGGTGTCTTTTGAGGTGCCTGAGTACACGGCGGAGGCTACGGGCGTAAGCACGCTGAAGCTTTTGGAGGCGATTCGTGTAAACGGCGGGACGTGCAGATATTATCAGGCTTCCACATCAGAACTTTTCGGGGGTATCCCGGAGACGGCGCCCCAGAGCGAAAAGACGCCTTTTTACCCGAAGAGCCCTTACGGTGTGGCGAAGCTCTACTCGTACTGGATTACAGTAAATTACAGGGAGTCATACAACATGTATGCCTGCAACGGCATTTTGTTCAACCATGAGTCACCCAGACGCGGTGAGAATTTTGTGACGAGAAAGATTACGCTTGCCATAGCGAATATGATTGCTGGAAAACAGGAGAAGCTGTCTCTGGGCAATATGAACGCGAAGAGAGACTGGGGCTTTGCGGGCGATTATATAGAAGGTATGTGGCTGATGCTGCAGCAGGACAAGCCTGACGATTATGTGCTTGCCACCAACGAGACGCATACGGTCAGGGAGTTTGTGGAGGCGGCTTTTGAGGAGCTTGGCATACAGATCCGCTGGGAGGGAACCGGCGTTAACGAGAAGGGATATGATGCGAAGAGCGGCCGTCTGCTTGTTGATGTCAATCCTGAATTTTACCGTCCTGCCGAGGTAGAATTTTTGTGGGGTAACTGTGCGAAGGCTGAGAAGGAGCTTGGCTGGAGACGGAAGGTTGACTTCAAAGGGCTGGTATCTATGATGATGGAGGCGGATCTGAAGGAAGCCGCAGGAATGAGCTGCGAGGAATACAAAAACAAAGAAACATGCTGTCAGTAATTGTTATTTGGCTTTACATTGGTATAACTACATTTATAATTGGATATGGTGTGCTGCGTGTCATCACGCGGCACCTTCCTTATTGTACCTTGAATGCGGATGCCTATTTTATGTGCGGACTTGTCAGCGTGACGGTTTACGCGCAGTTTTTCAGTCTGTTTTCGGGTGTGGGACTGGCGGCGAACTTGGTTTTGTGCGTTCTCTGTGCGCTGATTATTTTGGTCAACAGGAAGGCGTTTGCAGAAACGGTACGTCTGATGGTGTTTTCCACGGAGGAGACTTTTTCCCGGTTTGTCTTCGGTGCGGTTCTCGTCCTGTTCTTTATTTTTGCCTACGGCGCGTCCCGGGGAATGATTCACTACGACACGGGACTTTATCATGCCCAGAGTATCCGCTGGATCGAGGAGTACGGTGCGGTGAGGGGACTGGGTAATCTGCACTGCAGGCTTGCCTACAACAGTTCTTCCTTTGCTCTGTCTGCCCTTTACAGTATGGCTTTTCTGGGTGGACCGTCTTTTCATTGCGCGGCAGGATGGCTTTCGTTTCTGCTGGCGGTAGTCTGTCTGTCAATCGGAAAATCCCTGCGGGCAGGGAGGATTCGGACGAGTGACTTTGCCAGAGTGATGTGTGTATATTATCTGGTGAACATTTTTGATGAAATGATCTCCCCGGCTTCGGATTATTTTATGGTGCTTGTGGCATTTTATATTGTGATAAGGTGGCTGGATCTTTCGGAGAGAGGGGAAAAGACAATTCTGCCCTATGCGCTTTTGTGTGTTCTCGGCGTGTTTCTGATGACGGTAAAGCTGTCGGCTGCGCTGATTCTTCTGCTTACGGTTTATCCGACATGCCGGCTGACCGGGGAGAAGAGATGGGGAGAGACGGGCGCATATCTGGGACTGGGAATCTTGACGGCGCTTCCTTTTTTTATTCGGAATGTGGTGATTTCGGGATGGCTTGTTTACCCGTTTACACAGATAGATCTGTTTGATGTGGTCTGGAAAATTCCGAGAGGGCTGGCGGATTACGACGCGAGGGAGATACAGGTTTGGGGCAGGGGCTACACGGACGTGGCGCAGTTCGACATGCCGGTGCGGGAATGGCTTCCAGGGTGGTTTGGGACACTGGCGGGGAGCGATAAAGTTTTTGTGCTGGCGGCTGTGGCTGCGGTGGCCGTGCTTCTGGCGGAGGCAGCGTATCTGATATGGAGAAAGCATAAGGAATACAGGGCGTCTTTGACTGATTCTGTGGCGCGGGAGCGTGTGATGTCCCCGGCGCTCTTTCTCGCACAGGCGACAGTGGCGGCTTCTTTTCTTTTCTGGCTCTGCACTTCGCCGTTGATCCGCTATGGCTGTGTCTGGGTGTACCTGACGGCGGCAGTGGTGTTCGGGGGGCTTTATGAGGCGGTGATGCGCTTTGCGGATGGCGGATGGCGGATGGCATCGGGGCGGACAGTTTCTGCCCTCATAGTTCTTCTTCTCATATATAAAGGGGCAGCACTGGCGCGGGAAACAGCCGGTTCCTATGTGAACGACTACTGGCTTGTCCAGAAGGATTATGATAATTATGAGACGCGGCCATATGAGATTGCAGGTGTCACTTTTTACTGTCCGATTGCGGGAGACCAGGTAGGATACAGTAGCTTTCCGTCTTCACCGTCAGAGGCGGGAATAGGGTTTCTGGGAGAAGGGATTTCGGATGGATTCCGGGCGGACAAATAGCGGTATGAAACAGGGGTATTTCGGTGCCGGAGCGACTGTGGGACATGGGTGCGTCTCTTGTAAAAGGGGGCATCCTATGTTAGACTGATAGATGCTTGGGGCAAAACGGCATTTGTACACAGATATGGAGGTTAGCCAATATGAATAAAACGGACAAGATTTACGTGGCGGGGCACAGGGGGCTGGTAGGCAGCGCGATTGTGCGGTCTCTGCAGGCAAAGGGATATGAAAATATCATAGGCAGGACACACAAAGAACTTGATTTGACCAGTCAGCAGGAGGTGCGGGATTTTTTCGAAAAAGAACGTCCTGATGTGGTAGTGCTGGCTGCGGCCAAGGTGGGGGGCATTAATGCGAACAACACCGCGCCTGCGGAGTTTGCCTACGACAATATGCAGATTCAGTGTAATGTCATTCACTGCTGCCATGAGTATCAGGTGAAGAAGCTTCTCTTTTTGGGAAGTACCTGTATTTACCCGAGAATGGCGCCCCAGCCGATCCCGGAAGATGCGCTGCTGACGGGGCCTTTGGAGGAGACGAACGAGGCGTATGCGATTGCCAAAATTGCGGGACTTGAAATGTGCAAGTTTTATAAACGGCAGCACGGGGATGATTTCATAAGCTGCATGCCTACAAACCTTTATGGGCCGCACGACAATTATGATCTGGAGGGCTCCCATGTCATGCCTGCGATGATCCGCAAGTTCCATGAGGCGAAAGTGAACTGTGCGCCTACAGTGATGTTGTGGGGGACAGGCACCCCGCTTCGCGAGTTTCTGTATGTGGATGATATGGCGGACGCCTGTGTATTCCTTCTTGAAAATTACAGCGGGGAACAGCATGTCAATATCGGAACGGGCAAGGAAATTACGATCAAAGAGCTGGCGGAGACGGTGAAAAAGGTGGTCGGCTATACGGGACAGATTGTCTGGGATCAGACAATGCCTGACGGCACGCCCAGAAAACTTACGGATGTCACGAAGCTTCACGGACTCGGCTGGCAGCACAAAGTAGAGCTTGAGGAGGGTGTAAAGCTGGCCTACGAGTGGTTTAAGGCAAATGAAAGTAAGGCAAGGATGTAGTACTGAACATGAAAAAGTGCCTTTTCGTGCAAAAATATTCCTCAGCGCGATAAATTACCGTTTACAGCGCGATGCATTTTTGATATGATTGTCGAAAGCAGTATGAAACTATATATCAAAAATTATCAAAATTGCAAAGGAGTAGAGGGGAATGGCACAACAGAATGTGATTAGTCCGAAGGAACTTGAGAAAACAATTTCCGACCTGATGCTGGAACTTGGGATACCGGCACATCTGCGTGGCTATCAGTTTTTGCGAAGTGCAGTGGGAATGTGCGTGGAAGACATGGAACTGGTGGGTAGTGTGACGAAACTGCTCTATCCTGATCTGGCGAAGATGTACCAGACGACAGACACGAAAATTGAACGGGCGATACGCAATGCGATCGAGGTATCCTGGGACAGAGGGAACAGCGATTTGTTTGAAGAACTGTTCGGATACACAAATACACTGGAGTACACCAGACCGACGAACAGTGAATATATCGCCGTTGTAGCGGACTACATACGGCTGAAAAACAATCTGATATGAATTGTGAGGGAAGAGATGCGTCTCTTCCTTTTTTTATGTAAATATGGTACACTTATATCGGTATGCACGAAAGGAGCCTGTTATGAAGCTACTCAGTGTCATTGTACCCTGCTATAACGAAGAAGAGAATGTCAGGGATTTCTACGATGAATTATGTAAAAATACAGATTTTTTCCACGAAAAGCAGATAGAATTTGAGATATTATATGTGGATGACGGCTCGAAAGACCAGACGGTTTCCGAGGTGAAAAAGCTCCATAAGGAGGACGGAAGGGTACGCCTGATTTCTTTTTCCCGCAATTTTGGCAAGGAGGCGGCGATTTATGCGGGTCTTCAGAAGTGCAGGGGAGATCTTGCCGTACTGATGGATGCGGATTTGCAGGATCCGCCTTCGCTACTGCCGGAGATGTACTCTTATATTGAACAGGGGTATGATTCGGTGGCGACCAGGCGTGTGACCAGAAAGGGAGAACCCGTTATCCGTTCTTTTTTTGCCAGGATGTTTTACAGACTTATGAACAGGATATCCAGAACGGAAATTGTGGACGGCGCCAGGGATTACAGGCTGATGACCAGGCCGGTAGTGGATGCGATTTTGTCCATGTCGGAGTATAACCGCTTTACCAAGGGGATTTTCGGCTGGGTTGGCTATGACACCAAGTGGCTGGAATATGAAAATGTGGAACGCAAAAAAGGCGAGACGAAATGGTCGTTCTGGAAGCTCTTCCTGTATTCTCTCGAGGGTATCATGGCTTTTTCCACGGTGCCGCTGACCATAGCGTCTGTGGCGGGCGTGCTCTTCTGTCTGCTTGCCTTTATCATGATAATTGTGACGATCGTACGCAAACTGTTGTTTGGCGATCCGACTTCCGGCTGGCCTTCGCTTGTCTGCATTATTATGATGGTCAGCGGTGTGCAGCTGTTTTGCATGGGGATTGTCGGGCAATACTTATCAAAGACATATATGGAAGTGAAGAGGAGACCCATCTATCTGGTCAGGGAAGAGATCGGAGGACAGGAACTTGAAGAATAGAGAAGCCGGGCTGGTCAGCATCATCGTGCCGGTGTACCGGGCGGCGGCCTACATTGCAGACACCATCGGGATGGTTTTTTCACAGACATACGGCAGATGGGAACTTCTGCTTGTGGATGACTGCTCCGGGGACGGCAGTGTGGAGGCGATTGAAAAAACACTGTCGGCATACCCGCATCACCCGGCGGCGGCTGCCTCCGAAAAGATAGGACATATGGAGGAGTACCTTTGCGGAGAGGGAAAAAAAGTAGTTCTGATCTGCAAGAATAGGAATGAGGGTGCGGCGGCGGCCCGCAATACGGGATTGGATCTGGCTGGCGGACAGTATATAGCCTTTCTCGATGCGGACGATATCTGGGTTTGGGACAAGCTGGAAAAGCAGCTTTCTTTTATGAAAGAAAAGCGGGCGGGTTTTGCGTTTTCCGCCTATGAGTTTGGGGATGAATCGGCCAGACCTACGGGCAGGGTAGTGCACGTGCCGGAAACTCTGACTTATAAAGAAGCATTGTCGCGGACGATTATCTTCACAACCACGGTAGTGCTTGACCGGGCTATTGTCCCGGATGAACTGATGCGGATGCCGGAAGTGGAGAGTGAGGATACGGCCACATGGTGGCAGATTCTGCGGGCGGGCCATACAGCCTGCGGGCTTGACGAGGTGCTTGCAGTCTACAGAAGGCCGAGGGGATCCCTGTCTTCCAATAAATGCAAGGCGGTGAAGCGGATCTGGAATCTGTACCGCAGACAGGAGAAACTCTCTGTTTTTGCCAGTGCATTTTATTTTGTGTTCTGGGCTTACAGGGCGACGGTGAGGCGGATATAAGACCATGAGAAAAGTGGAGACATTTAAAAGACTGATTATTTTACAACTATCTTTTATCGGGTTAATCTTCCAGATGGCAGTCTATGCGTATTTCTGGCTGACGGCGTACTACCCGTTTTTGAAAGTGTACAGGAATTTTCGGTTTTATTTCAAGGGGCATGTGCTGATCCTTTTGATCTATTTCGTGCTACTGTTTTTCTTTGCGAATACATACGGCGCGTTAAAGATCGGCTACCTGAAACCCGTAGATGTGTTCATTTCGGAACTGTTTTCCCTGTTGTTTGTCAATGTGATCTCCTATTTTCAGATTTCTTTGATGGCGAACTGGGTTGTGGATGTGCGGCCCATCGTCTGGACGATGCTGATTCAGACCGCGCTTGCAGGTGTCTGGGTGTTTTTCTGTAATATCTGCTATTACAAGGCTTTTCCGCCAAGAGAAATTCTGATCATACACGGAGAACGTCCCATTGACGATATTGTGATGAAGTTTGAGACGAGAAAGGACAAGTATCGGATCAAAAAGTGCATGAATATTTTGGAGGGCATGGAGGCGGTCAAAGCGGAGATCGGAAACGGCTACGGAGCGGTGGTGCTGTGGGATATTTCTGCGGTGGACAGGAACGCCCTGTTAAAATACTGTTACAGTCTGTCCGTGCGTGTGTATATGATGCCGAAGATTACGGATGTGCTTATCAGGGGCGCGGATCAGCTGCACCTGTTTGACACGCCGATTTATCTGACAAGAGAGTATTCCCTCAAAGTGGAACAGCGGGTGGCGAAGCGGCTGATCGATCTGGTCTGCTCCGTCCTGCTTTTGGTGTTTGCATCGCCCTTTATGCTGATTACGGCGGCGGCGATTAAGCTGTACGACGGCGGCCCGGTCTTATATAAGCAGATCCGCTGTACGCGAGACAGGAAGGAATTTTATATTTTAAAATTCAGGAGTATGGAAGAGAACGCGGAGAAGGACGGCGTGGCAAGGCTTGCGTCCAAAAACGATCCCCGGATCACGCCGGTGGGACGGTTCATCCGCGCCACAAGGATTGATGAGCTGCCGCAGCTTTTTAACATCCTAAAGGGAGAGATGTCCTTTATCGGGCCGAGACCCGAACGGCCGGATATTATTGAAAAGTATATGGAGGAGATGCCGGAGTTCGCTTTTCGCATGAAGGTGAAGGCGGGGCTTGCAGGCTACGCCCAGGTTTACGGGAAATACAATACGACACCCTACAATAAACTGAAGCTGGATCTGACTTATATCGAGCAGTATTCCGTGTGGCTGGATTTGAAGCTGATGCTTCTGACGCTGAAAATTCTGATCAAGCCGGAGAGCACGGAGGGGGTTGACCAGAACCAGACGACAGCCATGAAGTAGAAGGGGAAGGATTTATGTTATGAAGGACGGGCGCTATGCCGATGACGGCATGGATTTAAAAAAATATATGATGTGCCTGCTCGGCCGCCTGCCGCTTATTTTCGGGGCGCTGATCGGGGGCGCGCTTCTTGGGGCGGTTGTCTATGCGGCCGTTCGCACGGTGCCGGAGTCGGAGCGGGAGTATCAGGCGTTTGCGAAGGTGTATCTGGATTTTGCGGCGGATGAAACGGGGGAGGTCTATCAGGCGTACAACGGCTACACATGGAACGACCTGATGGCGGCTGATCCGATTATGGAGTTAACGCTTCAGAATCTTCCGGCGGATTATACGCGGGAGGAGACGGAGGCGGCAGTCAGAGCGGAGATCCTTTCGGACATCCGGCTTTTGACGATCACGGTGACGACCCACAGGGCGGAGCGGACGGATGCGATTCTCGGTGCGGCGGTGCAGGCTCTTGAGACATATGGCGGACAGGCAAAAGAGTTCCTGGAAATTCATGCGATCCAGAAGACGGAGGCCCGGCTTGCGGTGGCGGACAGCCGGATGGCGCAGGCTGTGTTTTTGGGCGCATCTCTGGGACTGCTTCTCAGCCTTCTCGGCTTTTCCCTATGCTATGTGATGGATGACCGTATTTTTGTGGCGGGGGACATCAGAAGAGTGACAGAAGTGTCGTTTTTGGGTTATGCTTCCGGCGAGGAGACGCTGAAGCGGGACTATGAGACAAATCTCGCCTATTTGCGGGAAAAGGTGGGGAATATCCAAATTTGTGAAGTGGAGAGGGGCAAATCCTTTTCAGAGAAGGAGCTGCAGGAAATGCGCAGAGCGGACGGCGTGGTACTGTCCCTGCCTTTTGGTGCGGTGCACGGCGCATTCCTGTCCTATGTGACAGAGCAGCTAAGGACGCAGGACTGCACACTGTGCGGTGTGGCGGTCAGAGATGCGGACGGACGGTTTTTGAGGAAATATTACGGAAGATTGGGGAAACAATGAAGCTTGAGGTGCTGGTCTCTGCCGTGGATAAAAATGCCGCAGAGCTTATTCCACAAATGAATATCGTTACGGATGCGGTGCTTGTAAACCAGTGCGACAGCTATGGCTATGAGACGCTTGTGGTGCAGAGCGGACGTGTGAAGTGCTTCTCCATGCCGGAACGGGGCGTGGGTTTGAGCCGCAATACTGCGCTTTTACACGCATCCGGGGATGTGACGCTTTTTTCTGATGAGGATATCATACTGGCTTCGGGCTATGCGGAAAAAATCCGCAGGGCGTATGAATCTCTGCCCGACGCGGATATGATTCTTTTCAACGTGGAGGTCGCAGCTTCCCGCAGGACTTACTGGAATCGTGAGATCCGCAGGATCACTTACCGCAATTACGGCAGATATCCGGCTTACAGCATCTCGGCGAAACTTGACGCGCTGCGCAGGGCGAACGTGCACTACTCGCTGCTTTTTGGCGGCGGCGCGAAGTACAGCAACGGGGAGGACAGCCTGTTTTTGAGGGACTGCCTGAAAGCGGGTCTTCGGATTTACGCGCATACCGCATGTATTGGCAGGGAGCAGGAGCGGGAATCCACATGGTTTTCGGGCTATCATCGGAAGTTTTTCCGTGACAGGGGCGTACTCTATCATTATCTTTACGGGAAACTGGCGCTTCCCCTTTCCCTTCGGTTTTTGTGGGTCCACAGAAAAACGATGTGCCGGGAAATATCGGTCGGGAAAGCATTTCTTATGATGCGCGCAGGCGTGCGGGAGGCGCGCGGCAGATGATTTTATATATCACGATTGCGGCTGTGACGGCGCTTCTTGCAAGTCTGGTGGACAGCCATCCGGCGGGAAAACCTCATACAATCACGAGACAGCAGCTCTGTAACCGCGTCTGTCTGACAGCCATTTTTCTGATTTTGTTTCTGCTCTCCGCGTGCAGGCTCAATGTGGGCAATGATTATGCGAAGTATGTGGAGTTCATGCATCTGGTCAACTGCGATGCCTATGTGCCGACGGAAATTGGATTTAATCTGCTGGTCAAACTGATTTACGGACTGTCGGGCTTTGAAAATTTTTTGCTGGTATTTGCGTTTTATTCCTTTGTGACAGCGTTGTTTTTCCTGCTTGCCATGTACGAGCAGAGTGATGAATTTGGGCTGACTTTTTTCCTGTTTATGACGCTGGGGTATTACTTCCAGACGTTCAGCACTGTGCGCTACTATCTGGCGCTTGCCCTGGCGCTTTACTCCATGAAGTTCGTGCTGCGGAGGCAGTGGGGAAGATTTGTGGTTCTGGTGTGTCTGGGCGCGGCTTTCCACAAGTCGCTACTGGTAGTGATTCCGCTCTATTTTCTTTCGTCCCTTTCGTGGAAAAAATGGCAGCTTGCCATAGCGGCGGTTTTTTGCAGTACTTTCTTGTTTTTACAGGACTTTTATCTGAAACTGGTGGTTTTTCTGTATCCGACTTATGAGGATACGGAGTATCTGGAGGGCGGTACAAGCTATATCAGCATTCTGCGATGCGCTGCGGTTCTTCTCTTTGCGGGAATCGTGTCCTGGATGCGGCGCCGGGAAGAAGGCGAAAAAAATGACATAAATATAGAGAAAGAGAAAGCGTGGAATCAGCGGTTCTGGTTTTACACATACTTAAATCTGGGGGCACTCATTCTCTACGTGTTCTGCTCCTTTCTGCCCATCATCTCGCGGATCGGATATTATCTGATGGTAAGCCAGATATTGTTTTTGCCGATGCTTTTAAAGGCGGTGCCCGATAAAAAATGGCGGCGTCTTTTCCGGGCAGGCATTCTCTTGGCGGCGGTGGCGTATTTCGTCATGTATCTGAAAAAGGGTGCCAATGACGGCGTACTGATCCTGCCCTACAAGACATTTTTCTTCCACGAGATGGTAGACATTTTGTCAGATGTGACGTAAGTAAAAGGAAGCATTATGGGGATAAAAAAGTATGACGTTCAGTATCATCGTAGTCTGCCGCAACGCAGGCGAAAAATTACAGAAAACGATCGCAAGCATCCGGGAACAGACGGAGACGGATTATGAGATCATTGTACAGGACGGGCTGTCCACGGACGGGTCTGTGGAGAAGCTGCGCACAGGAGCGGATCTGAAACTTTTCAGAGAGCGGGACGAGGGGATTTACGATGCCATGAACCGGGCCGTTTCCCATGCGGCGGGGCAGTACCTGTTTTTCCTTAACTGCGGAGACTATTTTGCAGATGAGGAGGTTCTTGCCGGGGTGAGGCGGGAGATCGAAAAGCGCGGCAAAATGACGGTGCCCGGGACAGACAATGGAAAGCGGAAAAGAGGGATGGCGGCGCAGAGCTGCAGCGGTGAAAAAAAGCGTTCATGCCCGGTGGTTTTTTACGGCAATATTGTGGAGCGGTCCACGGGCGCCCATGTGATGTCCAATCCTGTGATAGATGATTTTGCCTGTTACCGCAATGTACCCTGCCATCAGGCATGCTTTTACGACAGACGGCTTCTTGTGAAGAGGGGATTTCGGACGTGTTACAGAGTCCGTGCGGATTACGAGCATTTTCTCTGGTGCTATTACCGGGCGCACGCGTCTATGGCTTATATGCCGCTGACGGTTGCGTCCTATGAGGGGAAGGGTTTTTCGGAAGACGGGGAGAACAGGAAACGTTCTGCGGCGGAACACGCATATATTGTGAAAAAATATATGAGCCGCAGGCAGATTCTAAAGTACAGGACGGTTATGTTTTTGACACTTGCGCCGTTTCGGGCTTTTCTTTCGTCCAATGAGGTGACGGCGGGTGCCTATCAGAAACTGAAGGCGGGACTGTATGGAAAAACAAAGGGGAAAAAACGGGGGCAGGTTTGAGGCGTCTGCCGTGAAAAATGCGTAGAGTGAGAAGGAAGACGGAGGTACGATCAGATGAAGGTTTTGTGGGTGTGCAATATTATGCTGCCAGCCATCGCCAAGAGATTAAATCTTCCCTGCAGCAACAGGGAAGGCTGGCTTTCCGGGCTGTTGGACCGGGTGGTGATGGAGCAGGAGAGAAACCGTATTGAGCTGGGCATTGCGTTCCCGGTAGATGAGTCCTTGGGGAATTTTGACCGGATGATGCCTCTGGGTGAGAATATTTCCTGTCATTGTTACGGTTTTGTGGAGGATCTGACTGCGCCGGAGCGTTACGACACAGCGCTGGAGAAGCACTTTGAGCTGATCATAAACGATTTTAAGCCGGATATCCTGCATGTGTTCGGCACGGAATTTCCGCATGCGCTGGCAGCGATTAAGGTGTTTGACCGGCCGGAGCGGACGCTGATCAGCATTCAGGGGCTTGTCTCCGCGATTGCGAAGGTATATATGGCGGATCTGCCGGTGAAGGTACAAAGACAGAGCACCTTCCGTGACCGTGTCAGAAAGGACAGCATCAGACGGCAGCAGAAAAAGTTTGAGAAGCGCGGTGAGTATGAAATCGAGGCGATTAAACGGACAGGACATATAGCGGGGCGCACAGATTTTGACCGGGCGGAGACGGAAAAGATAAATCCGGACGCAACGTATCACTTTTTGAATGAGACACTGCGCGGTGTGTTTTACCGTGACAGATGGAATAAAAATAACTGCCAGACCCATCGTATCTTTTTAAGCCAGGGAGATTATCCGCTCAAGGGTTTCCACTATCTGCTGAAGGCGATGCCGAAGATTCTGGAGCAGTTCCCGGATGCGGAAGTTTATGTGGCGGGTGCGGATATTCTGAAGACGGAGACGTGGAAGGATGCGCTGAAACTCCCCGCATACGGCAAATATTTAAAAAAGCTGATCCGGGAAAATCAGCTGGAGGAAAAAATAAATATGCTTGGGCGGATTGACGCAGAGGAGATGAAAAAACAGTATCTGAGCTGCCAGGTATTTGTCTGTCCCTCGGTACTTGAAAATTCTCCCAATTCCGTCGGCGAGGCGATGCTTTTGGGTGTGCCCTGTGTGGCGGCCAATGTGGGAGGCATACACAACATTCTGACGGACGGCGGGGACGGATTCCTCTATCCGCCCGGAGATGTGGATGCGCTGGCGGACAGCATTATCGAGGTGTTTACCAAGGAGGCCATTGTGGACCGGCTCTCCGACAATGCAAGAAAGCATGCCCGCATCAACCATGACGCGGATCAGAACTATTACCGTCTGATGCATATTTACAGGGAGATGGTGGAATGACTTTTACCTTTGTTTCAAACTACATCAACCATCATCAGCTTCCCTTCTGCGAGGCGCTCTATAAGCGGCTTGGGAAAGGATTTGTCTTTATCCAGACGATGCCTATGGAGGCGGAGCGCGTGGAGATGGGATGGAGCGTTGCCGTAGATGAAATACCTTATGTCATGTGTCTTTACGAGGATGAGTACGAGTGCCTGAAACGGATTATGGAAAGCGACGTGGTGCTTTTTGGCTGGACGGGCAGGGAGGATATCGTGACACCGAGACTGCAGTCGGGCAGAACCACGCTCCGCGTGAGTGAACGGCTGTACCGGGAAGGACAGTGGAAGGCGGTGTCTCCGAGAGGGCTTGCAGCGAAATACCGGGAGCACATCAGATACCGGGGACAAAATATCTGTATGCTCTGTGCGGGAGCCTACACGGCCTCGGATTTTCATATGATCGGCGCATATCCGGGGAAGCTGTTTAAGTGGGGATATTTTACGAAACTAAGGACCTACAGCGATGCGGCATTTGAGGCAATGAAATCAAAAGACGGGCTTCTAAACATCGTCTGGGCAGGGCGGTTTATTCCTTTAAAGCACCCGGAGTACGCGGTGCGGATCGGAAAAGCGCTTCGGAAGAAGGGATATGCTTACCGCATGCACATGCTGGGCGGCGGTGAACTGGAAGCTGCGGTCAAGGCGGAAGTGGAGCGGGAAGGCCTGTCGGAAGATTTTGTGTTTTACGGTTATACGAAACCGGATCAGGTGCGGGACGTGATGGAGAAATGCCATATTCATCTCTTTACCAGCAACCAGCTTGAGGGCTGGGGCGCGGTTGTCAATGAGGGCATGAACAGCGGTTGTGTGGAAGTGGCTGACGCCCGCGTGGGTGCGGCTCCTTATCTGATCCGCCACGGGGAAAACGGCCTGCTTTATCCCGGCGGACGGTATGAGATAATGGAGGCGCTGGTGCTGGACCTTTTTGAAAACTGGGAGGAGAGAAAGGGCATGGGACGCGCGGCTTACGAGACGATCCGGGATACCTGGAATGCGGAGCATGCGGCCTCTGCCCTCCTGCGGTTTGTGGACGGCATGCAGCGAGGAAGGATAAGCCCGGAGGAGGAAGGGCCGTTGAGTGAGGCCCCCATTATCAGGCCGGGCAAATTTCTGCCGTCGTCTTAAGCGGAATGACGGGCAGTATGGTATGAAGGCTGCAGTCGGCCGGAGGAGGAACTGTGACATTGTGAGAGAGGCGGAAGGGAACAGCATGTCGAAAAAAGTCAGCGTGATCGTGCCGGTTTACAATTCCATAGGATGTCTGGAAAGGTGCGTCCGTTCCCTCTGCGCCCAGACATACACCAATCTGGAGATTCTTCTGATTGACGACGGCTCCACGGACGGCACGGGCGAACTCTGTGAGAGGCTGGCGGCGGACGAGCGCATTCTTGTGCGTCATAAGGAAAACGGAGGCGCTTCCTCAGCCAGAAATCTGGGGCTTTCTCTGGCTTCCGGGGAATATATCGGGTTTGTGGACAGCGATGATTATGTGGACGCTTATGTCTATGGGGAACTGGCGCGCGCTCTGGAGGAGGGGAAATATCCTGTGGCGCAGATTTCCAGAGACGAGGTGGACGAAGAGGGAAGACGGCTGCCGGATGTGTGCATTCCGCCGGAAGAGGAGCGATTCTGTGATTCCGAAACTTTTATAAAGGAGCTTCTGCTCCACCTGGGGGACAGCTCTTTTTGCACGAAGCTGTTTACACGGGAAGTCTTTAAAGGACACCGATTCCCGGAAGGAGAACTGAATGAGGATTTCTGGCTGCTCCTGGAGATTTTGCAGGAGATTCCGGGAATCGGTATTTTGCCCGGGCAGGGCTACCATGTGGTGTGCAGGCAGGAGAGCACCACCAGAAAGCGGACGAAGGACAGTTTCTCGCGGGTGTTTCTGGATATTGTGGAGAACGCGGATAAGGTGCAGCAGCTTGTGGATCGGAAATATCCTGCCCTGCATGAGCACGCGGTGCGTTTTAATCTCTACCAGAGGCTGGAGTATATGCTGCATGTGCCTCTTTCCCAGATGAGAGGGGACAACGCATTTTATATCAATGTAAAAAAATATCTGCTGCTGCATGTGGGCGACACGATAAAAAATCCCTATCTGACGGGAAAAAATAAGGTATATCTGCTGCTGCTTACAGCGGCGCCCCGGACGGTCAGAGGTGTGCACGCGTGGAAGATGAGGTTGGGACAGTGAAAAGTAAATATTACATTTGCTTTATGGTACTCTGGATTCTGCAGATGGCGGCGGCTTTCTGGTTCTGCACCCAGAAACAGGGATTCCATGAGGATGAGTTTTACACATATTACTCCACAGCGCGGACGAACGGATTTTATGTGGAAGATGGGAAATGGATGGAGAGGGATGCATACCGCAATGAATTTGTGGTGCTTCCAGAGGAAAGGTTCCAGTATGGACTGGTGAAACAGGTGCAGTCCTGGGATGTGCATCCGCCCATGTATTACTGGGTTTTCCACACAGCGGCCTCCCTGGTGCCGGGCGTGTTTTCCAAGTGGATCGGGTTGTCGGTTAATCTCCTTTTTCACGGCATCAATCTTATATTGCTGACATATTTGTCATATTTAGCTGCGGGAAGGGACAAGGATCTGCCTTTTTTCGTAACTTTTGTCTATGGATTCAGTCCGGCGGCTATGAGCGGTGTGGTGTTTATCAGAATGTACGAGATGCTGACTACCTTTGTGCTGCTCTGCGCTGTTTTGCATGTGTCGACTGTGCAGAGACTGCAGGGCAGTTCGGGACAGTGCGATACAAAGATTTCTTTGAGAACATTACTGGCCATGGCCGCAGTGACTTATGTGGGGTTTCTGACGCAGTATTACTATTTTATCTTCCTGTTTTTTCTGGCGGCGGCTTTTTGTGTATGGCTTTTGTGGCGGGACAGAGGAATTGGAAACTGCCTGAGGTACGGGTTTTTTCAGGTACTGGCCTTCGTACTGGCATATCTGACTTATCCGGCTTTTCCCGGACAGATGTTCAAAGGACAGCGGGGCGCGCAGGCGACGGAAAACTTTTTCGATCTGTCCAACACGTTTGAGAGGATCGGTTTTTTCTGGGATCTGATGAACAGGTATGTGTTCGGCGGCCTGTTGGGGCTGATCATTCTGCTTTTTGGAGTGGTGGCGCTGGCCGGCTGTATGATGAAGGCGTCACAAAGGAAACGGGCGCACACACAGACGTCGGAAAAAACAGGGAGCGGGCAGTGTGGGGAGCGGCAGGTTTTCAGCGGCGTGTCTTTTTATATGCTGTTTTTTACGGCGGCGGGCTATTTTCTGGCGGTGTCCAAGACTGCGCTTTTGCTGGGGGATACTTCCAACCGCTACCAGATTCCGATTTATGGAATTGCGGTACTGCTTTTACTTCTGGGCGCGGCCTTTTTACTGCGGTGGTTCTTCAGGAAATGGGCCGTGGCAGTTTTTTGCGTGGCAGTCGTCGCGCTTGGTTATGTGCAGGCGGGCGTGGTATTTCTTTACCCGGAGGCAGAGGAGGGGGTGGCTCTTGCCAGAGAACAGGCTGCGGCCCAAATCCCTGCGGTATATGTATATAAGCCGGGAGAGGAGTGGTGTATCTGGGCCGTGGCGGATGAACTGATGGAATACGACAGAGTGTATTTTGTCAGTGCGGCGGGCGGGGAACCGGTCAAAGAACCTTCTATCGAGGCGGCGGACGCGGTGGTGGCTTATCTTCCTTTGTATGATGACGGGAAGGAAGAGGAGGCACAGCGTTTGCGGATTACATCCGGGAATGGAGAGCTGGCGGAGTCTCATCTGCAGCATTCGCATAAGTATTGCACCGAATGGTATTACGGCGGCGACGGGGACGCCTGGAGCGGCACGGGAGATTTGAGGGAATGAAAAAAACTTGGATGGATACCGTAAACATGAGAAATATCAGAACGCCTCTGACATGGGCGGCGGTTATTGTCTTTATCCTAAGTCTGTTTCCCGTCATTGCACTGGCGGGCGTGGACCGGGCTTCAGGGGATGACTGGTCTTTTGGATTGCTGACGCATCTGGCGTGGGTGGATACACACTCGGTACTTCGTGTGCTGCAGGCGGCGTTTGCGAGCGTGAAGAAATATTACTTTTCCTGGCAGGGAACCTGGTTTTCCGTTTTCCTGTTTTCACTGCAGCCGGAGGTTTTTTCCCATGACGCATACTGGATGGTTCCTGTTCTGATGACGGGACTTCTGACCGGCAGTGTATCGGATTTCCTTTATTGCCTGCTGGTACGGCTGTTGCATATATCCAGACGGGATTTTCTCCTGCTTGATGCTGCAATACTGCTTGTGCTGATCCAGTTTGTGCCGTATCAGACTTCGGCGGTTTTCTGGTACAACGGGGCGGCGCACTATACGGTGCCTTTTGCGCTTGTTATGTTTGCCTGCGCCTGTTTTGTCCGCTATATGTTGGATTTCCGTAAACGGGATATTGTTCTGGCAGCTTTGTGGATGACGCTTCTCGGAGGAACCAATTATCTGACGGCGATTTTGGGCCTCGGTCTGTTTTTGCTGTTTGTGGTTCTGTTTTTCCGCAGGGATCGCAGAGCGTTTTTTATGCTGATTCCCATGTCGTTTGAAATGGCAGGGCTTTTAGTCAGCGCCCTTGCGCCTGGCAATGCGGTGCGCGGCGGCTCACAGTACCATGTCACTGTGGCGGGAATGATACAGGCGGTCGGTGCAGCCCTGACGGCGGGAGCGCGGGGAATCTTTGAGTCCTTCCGGGATTATCCCGTGGCGATGGCGGCAATGCTCGTGGTGGCCGTCATTTTGTGGGACATATTGAGGGAGACGGTTCCCGGACTGCGGCTGCACTTTCCATGTCCAGGACTGGTGATCTTGTATTTGTGGGGGCTGTACTGTGCGGTATACTGGCCGGTTGTGTTTGTGGGCGGATCTGTCTCCGACGGATCGGTTTCTGTGGGTGTGCCCAATACCATTTTCTGGACATTTATTCTTGCACTTTTCGGCAGTATGCTCTATGGGTTTGGATGGATCTGTGAAAAAAGCGGCGGAGGGGGCGGAAGTTTGCGTCTGCCCGTGTATGCTGCCGGCTTTGGGACAGCGATTCTGATTCTGTGCATCTGCTGTGAAGATCTGAAAAACAGCACGGATTATGTGTGCTATCATTATATGCGCACGGGAAGGGCGGCAGTCTATAAGGAGCAGATGGACGAGTTGACCGAAATTTTGACTGATGAGAACGTGGAGGACGCGGTGGTGCCTTTTATTGTGGGGGAACAGGAACCTCTTGTGCATTTGCCCATAACGCTTGACAAGGAGGAGTGGACAAACGAGAAAATGGCATTGTTTTTCAGGAAAAAGTCGTTGGTAGCCATCCCCCGGGACGAGTGGGAGGCGCAGGGTGAAATACATTGACACACCCGTGGAAACTGCCTATAATAAACATATTGTGAATGAGGAGCAGATATGGATGCATTAAAATTGGATACAGTCCGCCTTTCTGCGGACAGGAGCTGTCTGGAAATACTGGATCAGACATTGCTTCCGGGCACGGTTAAGGTGCTTCAGATTGATAAAATAGAAGATATCTTTGAGGCGATCCGTTTTCTGCGGGTCAGAGGGGCGCCGGCGATCGGCGTCTGCGCAGCCTACGGGATTGCGCTTACTGCATCCCGCATCGAGACGCAGGATTACGAGGTTTTTCTGGCGGCATTCAGGGAGCAGAAAAAAGTGCTGGCATCCTCGCGCCCGACGGCGGTCAATCTGTTCTGGGCGCTAGATCGGATGGAACGCACTTTATTGGCGCAGGCGGGCAGACCGGTGGATGAGATCAAGGAATGCCTCTTTGCGGAAGCACAGGCCATCCGGGACGAGGATGTGGCAATCAGCCGCAGCATTGGCGAGATCGGCTTCGGACTGATGCAGCCGGGATGCGGGATTCTTACCCACTGCAATGCGGGAACTCTTGCCACAGCAAAATACGGTACGGCAACAGCGCCTATGTATGTGGCACTTGAGCATGGAATGACGGATTTCCGGGTATACTGTGACGAGACGAGGCCTTTGCTGCAGGGGGCCAGACTGACGGCTTTCGAACTGTACGGAGCCGGCATTGATACGACTTTGATCTGTGACAACATGGCGTCCGCCGTGATGAAGAGGGGACTTGTGAATCTGGTATTTGTGGGCTGTGACCGGGTGGCGGCAAACGGTGATGCCGCGAACAAAATCGGTACCTCAGGTGTGGCCGTGCTGGCGAAACATTACGGGATTCCCTTCTATGTGTGTGCGCCCAGCTCCACGATAGACATGTCGATTGCGGCGGGGGATCAGATTCCCATTGAAGAGCGGGAGGCGTCAGAGGTCACTGAAATGTGGTACAAGGAGCGGATGGCGCCGGAGGGCGTAAAGGTATATAACCCTGCTTTTGACGTGACGGATCATTCGCTGATTACAGGTATTATTACGGAAAAAGGGCTTTGCAGGGCACCGTATGAGAAGGCGTTTCGCGAGCTTGGCATAGAGTGAAAAGAACTTCTAAAGCTTAGCAGCAGAGGCTGCTTCGCTAAGAAGTTCTATGTTTCACTCAAGAGAATGCCTGAAAAGCGGCATTCTCCGGGACGAACTTGTTCGTCTGCGGCATAGCTGTGATATGGCGGTTAAGGTGAGAAACAGGAAGGAGATTTATGTTAAAAGACAAAACGATACTGATAACCGGGGGGACGGGTTCCTTTGGAAAGTGCTTTACCAGATACGTGCTGTCCCACTACGAACCGAAAAAAATCATCATCTATTCGAGGGATGAGTTTAAGCAGTGGATGATGGCCAATGAGTTCAAGGAGCACGGGGAAAAACTTCGCTTTTTTATCGGTGATGTGCGCGATGTGGAGCGCTTAAAACGCGCATGTGAGGGTGTGGACTACATCATCCACGCGGCGGCTTTAAAGCAGGTGCCTGCCTGCGAATATAATCCCAACGAAGCCATTAAGACCAATATCCACGGCGCCATGAACGTGATCGACGCGGCGCTTGATACGGGAGTGCGCAAGGTGGTTGCGTTGTCTACGGATAAGGCGGTGAACCCGGTAAACCTTTACGGAGGAACGAAGCTTGTGTCGGACAAACTCTTTGTGGCGGCAAATGCTTATGTGGGCACGAAGGACATCAATTTCTCCATCGTGAGATACGGAAACGTGGCGGGCAGCCGGGGCTCTGTCATTCCCTTCTTCCATAAGCTGATACAGGAGGGCGCGAAAGAACTTCCCATTACGGATCTGCGCATGACCCGGTTCTGGATCAGTCTGACCCAGGGGGTGGAGCTGGTGATCAAGGCGCTGGCGGAGGCCAACGGCGGGGAAACCTTTATCAGCAAGATACCTTCCTTCAAGATCACGGATCTGGCGGAGGCCATGCTGCCCGGGTGCAAAATAAAGGAAACCGGCATCAGACCAGGGGAGAAGCTGCATGAGATCATGGTGACCACAGAGGATTCAGCTACCACTTACGAGTATGACAAACATTTTATTGTCTATCCGCAGATGACATGGAACAACAGACAGCAGCCGGATCTTTCGGGGAAAAAGGTGGCGGAGGGTTTTCATTACAGCTCCGACAACAATACCGAGTGGATTGGCGTTGACGATATCCGGGCGCTGTTAAAAGAGGTAGAACTGGAAAAATAGAGCAAAAATAGAGGAGGGACATGTGTGGAAATGCGTGTCCCTCATTTCGCAGTAGAAATATTTACGGAGGATTACACATGGAAAGACCGGCGATAGAGGGCGGGAAGCCCGTCAGGGAGACGCCTATTTATTACGGGCATCAATATATAGACGAGGCGGATATTCAGGCTGTGGTGGAGGTTCTGAAAAGCGATTACCTGACCTGCGGGCCGAAGATCGAAGAGCTGGAGAGAAAACTCTGCGGGCTGACCGGGGCCAGGTATGCAGTGGTCTGTGCCAACGGCACTGCGGCGCTTCATATAGCGACGATGGCAGCAGGCGTGAAAGAGGGGGACGAGGTCATCACCACGCCTATCACTTTTGCGGCCTCGGCCAACTGTGCGCTCTACTGTGGGGCAAGACCTGTCTTTGCGGACATTGACCCCGAAACCTATAATATCGATCCGGGGAAGGTGGAAGCGGCCATCACACCTGCCACAAAAGCTGTAGTCGCTGTTGACTACACGGGTCAATCTGTTGCACTTGATCCTCTGAGAGAGATCTGTAAAAAACACGGGCTGATTCTGATCGAGGACGGCGCCCATGTGATCGGCACGAAATATAAAGGGCAGCCAAACGGTTCCCTGTCTGATATGACCACGCTCAGCTTTCATCCCGTGAAGACGGTGACGGGCGGCGAGGGCGGCGCGGTGCTGACGAACAAAGAGGACTACTACAAAAAATTACTGCTTTACCGGGCGCACGGCATCACGAGAGACGAAGCGCTGATGGAGCATGAGCCGGACGGTCCCTGGTACTATGAGCAGATTGCTCTCGGTTACAACTACCGCATAACCGATATGCAGGCGGCACTGATTATCAGCCAGCTTGACAAATTGTCCCTGTTCAGCCGCCGCAGAAAAGAAATTGTGAAGCGGTATGACGAGGCGTTCTCCGGGATGCCGGCACTTTTTGTCCAGCGTGAGATTCCGGAGTCGGATACAACGAGGCATCTGTATATTCTGCGTCTGATGCCGGAAAAACTGCGCATTGACAGGAAAGGGTTTTTTGCGGCATTGGCGGCGGAAAACGTATGCTGTAACGTGCACTACATACCGACTTATTATTTTCCTTATTATGAGAAACTGGGTTATAAACGGGGGCTTTGTCCCAATGCGGAAAAGCTTTACGAGGAAATCATTTCTCTGCCTCTCTATTATGCGATGAGTGACGAGGATGTGGAGAGCGTGATTGAGGCGGTGCAAAAGATTGTGGATTTTTACCGCATGTAGATCATACGGGGATAGATAACGGAAAAACGAAGGAATACAGGGAAAATGACAGAAGAAATATCACTGAAGGCAAAAATTATATATGTGTCGCTGGCGGCGCTGTTTATCGTACTTTTATGGCTGGGGGACGAGGGAAAGCAGCCCATCGTCTACGACGGCATCGAGCTGCAGCATACCATGGGCCTGATTAATACGGAAAACGCGCTGGTAATCAAGAATGCCGCAGGGTTAATTGACTCGGAGGATCTGAGGACGCTGGGGGATATTCTGGCGGGATACAGTTCGGTGGCGAGCACGCCGGCCTATGTTATGAACAGAGGTGGCTATACGGTATCCATGAGTTACAGCGTTGACCAGAAGGACAGCGTACTGGAGCTGTGGGAACAGAACAACAAGATTGCAGCCTGGCCGATTGAACCTGGCATGAAGGAGCTGACGGAGAATTTCACGCTGTCTAAAGATGCGAAAGAGCTGCAGTTTCGCGTAAACTACTGCGGAAGCGGTACGCTCACCATCAAGAAATTTTCCATCACTCCCCATACGCTTTTTTACACGGACACATATTTTATCATTGCGGTTTTTCTGCTTCTGCACCTTGCTTTCTGGCTGTATCTGAGAAGCGGCAGGAGAATTTCAGGGGAAGGACTTGTGGACGCCAGCGTGATTCTTGGAGTGACACTTCTCGCCACCACCCCTATCATGCATACGTATCTGTACAATGCGGACGATCTCTGCTATCATCTGGCCAGATTGGAGGGGCTTAAGGACGGCATCCTTGACGGACAGGTGATCCCTGTCAATATTCTGCCGGAAGGATTGCAGAACAATGGCTATATGAACGCCATGTACCCCTATCTGTTTTTATACATAGGCGCTTTTCTGCGGATATGCAGGGTTTCGCTGGCCTTTTCGTACAAGGTACTGCTTTTTCTGTCGAATTTAGGTGCGGCGGTCTGTGCCTATGTGGCGGTAAAATCAATGGTAAAATCCAGACGGAGCGTGCTGCTGGCGGTGGTGCTCTACACGCTGATGCCTTATCGGTTTACCAACATGCTTTCCAGAGGGGATCTGGGAGAGATACTGGCGCTGGTGTTCTGGCCGATGGTAATTGCGGGACTTTATCATATTGTTATGGGGGATCGGAAAAAATGGTATTTTCTGGTCATTGGATTTTCGGGAGCCCTGCATAGCCATATCTTAAGTGTAGCTTATGTGGCGGCGGTCTGCGTGGTTACCGTACTCCTGTACTGTGTGCGTATCGCGAAGGAGAGGCGGTATGTGGAGCTGGCCAAGGCGGCAGCGCTTACTGTCTTATTGAATGCCTGGTATGTGACGCCGTTCTTATATTATTACTATAATGAAGAGCTGGACAAGGAGGTCTTGCGGTGGAGCGGCTACTATGAGCAGTCGATCAATCTCTCCAATATGACGCAGTCCATAAGTCTGTATAATAAACAGTACTTTTCACTGGGACTTGCCCTTCTGGGCTGTGTGGGGATCGGGGTCATTTATCTTTTGTGTGAAAAGCGGGGACGGGTAAGCGGGACGGACGGCTATACGCTTTACCTTTTTGTGCTTGGCGGCATATTTGTTTTTCTGACGACAGGGTATTTTCCGAGCAGGGCGCTTATGGCGAACGGCCTTTTTTACAATGTTGCCACAATGCTGCAGTTCCCCTGGCGTTTTCTCGGTCCGGCATCCGCCTGCTTTCTCTTTGTGGGAGCAGCCGGCCTTGCCAGTTCGACGTTTTTGAAGCCATATCGGAATGTGATAGCCGCGATGCTGGTGGGGCTGAATCTTTTGATTATCGTTACCGTGCCCACCGACAACAATCATGTGCCCTATAAGGACGCGCAGTCGGTTGCCTCTAAAGGGCATGAGACGAAACTGGGCACAAGCGTGGGCCTGTTTTATCCTCATGAATGGCGGCTGATTGACGCGACGGATGACAAACTGACCACCAGTGTGGTTCTATCGGATATCGGAGATGTGTCCGTGCGTGACTATAAGAAGGAGGGGACGAAGGCGGCTGTGTCCTACACGGCGATTTCCTCTGAGGCATATCTGGAACTGCCCCTGCAGAATTATCTTGGATACCGGGCGCAGGATGAGCTTGGGCAGCCCGTGAAGATAGAGCGGGGTGACGGCGGTCGGATGCGTTTTTATACAAAAGGAGACGGCACGGAGCATCGGATTTATGTGCGTTACGGGCCAGTGTGGGGATTTGTCATTGCGGATATAGTTTCCGCGTTGACGGTTTTGTACTGTTTTAATAAAGGATGGTTTAGCAGACGGCTGAAAGGAGAGGAGTTGGAGGACGCAGATGAAACTTAGTATCATTGTTCCGGTCTACAATATGGCGGCGGACAAAAAACTGGAATATTGTCTGGATTCGCTTGTGGCACAGACGGTGGCGGACTATGAGATCATTGCGGTGGACGACTGCTCCACCGATGAGTCGTGGGAAATACTGAAAGGGTACGAGGAACGTTTTCCGGATAAGTTCCACGCGCTGCATCTGGAAGAGAATAAGCATCAGGGCGGCGCGAAAAATGCAGGTTTAAAAATAGCGCAGGGAGAGTGGATTGGATTTATCGACAGCGACGACTGGATTACGCCCGATATGTACGAGCGTCTGATCGGACGGGCGGAAAGCACAGGAGCTGATCTGGTGGGATGCGACTATTGCCTGACTTCGGAACATTCCATGAAAGTGGGACAGGTGGTGCATAACAATAAGAGCGGCCAGACGGGGGTTCTTGATGATGAGAAGAGGCGGAGTCTGATTCTGGACGGCGGCAGTCTTGTGGTAAAGATATTCCGCCGTTCTATGATCATGGATCATGAACTCTGGTTCCCGGAGCATATCTTTTATGAGGACAATGCGCTGGGAAATTCTTATTTGGTGTTGGCCAATCATTTCGAGTATATCGAGGAACCGCTGTATTACTATTACCAGCATGAGTCCTCCACCGTGCACACCATTTCAGAGAAGCGGTGTGAGGACCGATGCGAAGCCGGCAGGCTGATGTTAAAAGAAGCTGAGCGGCATGATTTTCTGGATAAATACCGGCCGGAGCTGGAGTACAGCTTTACCCTGCTCTTTTATGTGAATACGCTGTTTACCTATATGGCGGGTGTGAAACGGACAAAGTATCGGTTTGTGAAAAAGCTGGGGGAGGAGATGCGCTGCCGTTTTCCGAAATTCCAGGAAAACCCGTACTACCTTGCGCGCACTCACGAGGAACAGAAAAAGCTGATTCGTATGCAGATGAAATCCACGCTGTGGTTTATGGCGTATTATAAACTGTTGTGGGCGTATCGGAACTTCAGGAAGAGACACGGATAAACACGACAAGAAAAATGGGCGTTGGGCGGAGGAATGCTTATGGAAATCGGAAGTATTTTTGAGATAGATCCTGCTGCAGTGGGAAAAGGCGGGATAACGGAAGCGCTTCATCTTGCGCATGTGGGTAAATATGGAAAAAAACAGTGCTGTTTTACGGCTTCCGGCAGGGAAGCGATTGAGCTTGCCCTGATCAGCCTGGAACGGGAAAAGCCGGACATATCGAAATGCTGTCTGATGCCGGCCTATATGTGCGACTGTGTTTTTCTGCCGTTTCTGCATCTGGGCTGGAAACTGGTTTTCTATCCTGTGGACAGGGATCTGGAGACGGCGGGAGAGGAGCTGTTTCGTCTGGCGTTTTCGCATGATGCCGGGCTTATTTTTGTTCATCCATATTATGGAGCGGATACTTGCACAGGACTTAGAAGGCAGCTGGCGGCTCTCAGAAAAAAAGGCGTCCTGGTGATGGAGGATGTGACTCAGTCCTATTATCTGGATCATGCGTGTGGGGATGCCGATTTTGTGGTGGGGAGTCTGCGGAAATGGTATGCGGTTCCCGATGGCGGTTTTGCGGTTTCCGACCTGCCTTTGGCGGAGGATGTACTGGAACCGGGAGAGGAATATGCAAGACAGCGGCTGGCTCCCCTTGTCCAGAAATGGGAGTATCTGCAGGAAAAGGAGAGACGGACGGGAGGCGCCCTGACTGCGGGATGGCTGCCGAAGAAATCGGAGTATCTCAAACAAAACCGGGCGCTGGAGCATACGCTTGACTGCTATCGGGGTGTACGCCGCATGTCACATATATCTGCGGAGATTCTTTCCAAGGTGAACGAGGAGGAGGCATGCCGTCAGCGGGCGGAAAATTACGATACGCTGTATGACCGTATCTGCGGTATGAAAAGGTTCTGGCCGGTGCTTTTCAGAGAGGAAGCGCAGGCGCCACTCTACTTGCCGGTTTATGCGAAGGAGCGGGACAGCTTACAGCGGTTTCTGGCAAAACACGGTGTTTACGCCCCGGTACTCTGGCCGGTGGGAGAGGAGAACCGGGAAGTTCTGGGAGGGAACGAGGCCTATATTTTTGAGCACATGCTTGCGCTGCCCATTGATCAGCGATATGGAGATGCGGAGATGGAGCAGATTGCGGAAGTTCTCGCTTTATATGAAAAACAGCCTGTAATCGGTATTCGCGCGGACGCCAACGAGACGGTGGCTGCTGGGCATATGATGCGCTGCATTACCATAGCGCAGCAGATTATAAAAATGGGCGGGCAGGTATTGTTTATCACGGCGGACGGGCAGGCGGACGACATGCTTTCCCGGGCTGAGATGGAGCATGTCTGCCTGCATACGCGGTGGGATCATATGGAGGAAGAACTGCCGGTACTGAGGGAGGTTGTGCAGCTTGCAGGAATCAGAACCCTTTTGGTGGATTCCTATCAGGTGACACCCGCTTATTTCGAGGAGCTTCGGGAATTTGTGAAAGCGGCCTGCATCGACGATTGTTTTGAGCAGGTTTTCCCTGTGGATGCGCTGATTAATTATAATGCGTATCACACCCGGTTTCCCTATGAGGAGATCTATGGCGATAAGACAAAGCTGCTTCTGGGAACGGATTATGTGCCTCTGCGGGAGGAGTTTGGCGTGACCAAGATCAAGGATGCGCCAAAGGAGAAAAAATTTTTTTCCGTGCTTCTTGCCAGCGGCGGCGGGGATGCGCACAATGCCATTCTCGGCATTTTACAGCGGGTGGTGCAGATGCAGGAGCTGAAAACGGTTGTTTTTCATGTGGTGGTGGGGGCATACCATCCGCAGGGCGATGCCATCGAGGCGTTTGCAGGAACCTGTGAAAACGTGAAGGTTCACCGTCCCTGCCATGATATGGCAGGGCTGATGGCGGATTGCGACGCGGCGGTTTCCGCAGCGGGGACAATGTTGTTTGAGCTGTGCGCAATGCAGGTTCCAACCGTATTTTTCCAGTCGGCTGACAACCAGCGCTATGACAGAGAGTTTTTTGAAGAGGAAGAGCGTATGCTTTTCGCCGGGGATATCAGGCGGGACAGAGAGGGTTGTATCGGAGCGGTCTGCGAGGGATTGAAAAGGCTTGTGTTTGACACTGCACTGAGAGAGCGCATGGCAGGCAGGCTTGCGCGGGTGACGGACGGCCTGGGAGCGGAACGGATCGCAGGAGAAATAATGAAGTTATAAAGAGGAATATAACAGATCAAGGCTGTGCAAAACGGAGATTTCCGTTTGACAGCCTTTTTTGTGTTTCGAATGAAAAATGGCACAAATAATTTCGTAGAATTGCATATTCTGCGAAACGGTTCCTGGTTGTCACATAGATACAGAGCATTTTTTCCGATATCTGACAGACTGACCACAATTAAACAGGATGTATCCTGTGAAAAGTCACGAATCCAGCAAGGGCTCATGCAGTATAGGCAGTTCTTTTTCTGACCATTTATGTGACCACAAAAAGCCAAGGAAACATATGGAATTTACGAATTATCAGGAATTTTCACAACAGAATCTGTGAAAAATGGGATGAATCAAGGAAAACTTAGCGTTCGTTCACTATCTTTCAGAAAATTGACAAAAAGACTTATGCAATATATAATAAATAACGATATAAATATTACGGACAGCACAAATACAGCTTTCGCAGAATATGCAATTCTACGAAAGAGCAATATTTGAGGTATGAGCTGTGATGGGCAGAATGACTGACTGTCGGACATGGGGAAGGATATGCAGAAGGAAAACCGCATGACAAAGATAGCCTGGCAGTACACGGAAACGCTCCCGCAGGAAACCATGGATTTTCTTAGAGGAATCGCGGAAGATTATGCGAAGGTGAAACACAGCGTTTACGAGCGGTATTCCGGAATTGCAAGCCTCGGGCTTCTGGCCTCCATCTATGACATTATGACCCAAATGCGGCATTGTGGACTGCGGGAGCAGCTTGGCCTGCCTTCCGTATACTATGAACTTGCGGTGCGGGATGCGATCACGGACATCAAGGGCATGTGGGGGATGTTGAAAAATAAAATACGCACCCTCGTTTCGGCTAATGAAAATCTGAGCGATGAAGACAGACTATATTTGCGGACGGTTTTACGGCTCGATCCTGTATACGCTGCCATCTTAAACAGAGTAGAGTATCCGATGCCGGAGAAGGCGGCGGGACTTGCGATTGATACGGAACGCCTGAATAATCTCCTGCGGAGACTTACCAGAAGATATCTGGTTAAGCCTGCGCCGTCGGGCAGGGCGGACAGCTTCTGCGTATCGCCGGGAGGCTATTCCTACAGGGACGGTGCGCTCTGCCTCGTATCAAGAGTGCCCAGAAAGAGAATACGGCTTCCTCTGAAAGACGACAGGACATGCGACAGACAGCTCCGCATCTGTATCAGACAAAGCGATGTGGCAATTGCGCTTCCGGTCAATAGGAAGATGCGGCGGCATGAGGATTATCAGAATACCATTTTTGTCCATCTTGGATACCGCGATATGTGTACGCTGTCATCCGGGAACATATACGGGGAAGGACTGGGGGAGCTGGCATCCGCCAAAAGCGAACGGCTGATGGAGAAAAACCGGGAGCGGGGCAGAATGCGAAACAGCTACCGAAAAAGTATAGCCGAGGGCGACAGGAAAAAGGCGGCGGACATAGAGGCGAATAACCTTGGCGGCATCAAGTATGACCATCGGAAGAAAAAGGAACAGGCACAGATTGAGTCCTATGTCAACGCCGGAATTAATCGAATGCTGGAAGCGGAAAAGCCTGGTACGATCGTCATTACAAAGCCTGTCACGATTAATAAAAAGAACCCCGGGTATAAACCGGCAAACAGGAAACATTCGGAAAGTCCGCAGGGATATGTCCGAAGAAGAATGTTGCAGAAATGCCATACAAACGGCATTACCCTGGTGGAGATTTCTTCCAAAGGAACAGGCAGTATCTGCTCGTCATGCGGGTCAGAGGGGAAACGTCTGGCGGAGGGATTCATCTGTGAAACCTGTGGTTTTCAAAGTTCCATCGCGCTGAACGGGGCGAGGAGGATAGAGCAGATCTACAGAAAATCGCAGGAGGGGAAAAGAGAATAGGCTGATTCATGCAGCTCTGGGAATGAACCCATATCCATATGTCTGCGGACGTTTGGATGGAAGGTTTTATCGGATGATGCCGTAAGGCGGACGGATCGCAGAGATACATGATGCACATAAATGCTGTGTGAGAATACAGCGGGCCGGGAAGGCTGCCGGAAGGCAGCTCCCAGACGGCATTACCTGAGCTGTTTTTTGACGGCTTTCCGATATGCCAGGACCGTGGCCTACACGGAGCGAAGCGGTCTTATATAGCTATAAGACGCAGGCGGAAACGCCCGGCTAATTCTTATGATGATTCAAGTTTATAGGTACCTTGACAATTTCATACTTTATAGCAGATACCTTTACATTCCGTGGAGAAAATATTAGAATATCGTTATAGGAAATGCGGGAGGTAGAGGGTATGACGAGATATTTCAATACAGAGGGATTGTGCAGGCCGGAAGAACATTATATGGTGCGGTTGGATGACAGGATGGCACAAATTAAGAGAAAACTGGTAGACAGAAAAAAATACTTTGTCATCAATAAGGGCAGACAGTACGGGAAGACTACCACGCTGCGGGCTTTGGCTGAGTATTTGGCGGAAGACTATTTTGTGTTTTCTCTGGATTTTCAGGAGATGCCGGATGAAAAATTTGAGAGTGGGGATACATTTTCTCTTGCCTTTGTAAGTATGCTGCGTGATGCTCTTGAAAATCGGGAAGATGAGGAAGTGCAGAAACTGTATGGTATGGTGTCGGATTTTATTGTGCAGAATCCTCAGATAGAAATGGATGAGATGTTTAAGCTCCTGAGCCGTATGTGCAGTGAAAGCGTCCGTCCGATCGTGCTTATTATTGACGAGGTGGACAGTGCGGGAAATAATCAGGTGTTTGTTAAATTTCTTGCATTGTTGAGAGGTGCCTATCTGAAACGGGATCGAAAGCCAATTTTTCATTCAGTCATCCTTGCTGGGGTATACAGCATTAAAAACCTGAAGCTGAAACTTCGCCCCGAATCGGAACACCAGTACAACAGCCCGTGGAACATTGCTGCTGACTTTGATATTGAGATGAATTTTTCATCGGAACAGATTGCAGGCATGCTGTCGGAATATGAAGCTGATTATCATACAGGGATGGACATACGGGCTGTGGCAGATGAAATCTATGCCTATACCTCGGGCTATCCGATGCTCACCTCTTTGGTCTGTAAGCGTATCGATGAAAAGATCATGGGAAGTGTGGGATTTGAGGATGCAAAAAAGGCGTGGTCCAAAGAGGGCATTGATAAAGCAGTTGATGTGATATTAAAGGGAAGTAATCTGTTGTTTGAGAGCATGGTGAAACAGCTTGATACTTACGATGATCTTTACAAAATAGTGGAGGATATCATATATTGCGGAAAAAGGATTCCGCATAGTCTGGAAGTAAAGTCTATAAACCTTGGCGTTATGTTTGGGTTTTTGAAGGAGGAAAACGGCTGTGTGACGGTGGCGAACCGCTTGTTTGAGATGTGCCTGCTGAATATGTTTATGGCAAAGGAAGCAATTCGCAGCGACATCTACGCGCAGGGCGGAAGCGACAGAATCGGATTCATTAAGAACAATCAACTGGATATGGATTTGGTTCTGGAAAAGTTTGTTTCCTATTTTACGGAAATATACAGCGAGAGGGATATGAAGTTCATCGAGAAATACGGTCGAAAGTTTTTCCTGCTGTACTTAAAACCTATTATTAATGGAAGTGGCAATTATTATCTCGAAGCGCAGACGAGAGATGAAAGACGCACGGATGTCATTGTAGATTACCTCGGCGAGCAGTTCATAGTCGAATTAAAGATCTGGCACGGAGATGAATACAACGAGCGCGGCGAACAGCAGCTTGTGGATTATCTGAATTATTATCACAAGAATAAAGGTTATATGCTCAGCTTTAACTTTAACCAAAAGAAAGAAGTCGGTGTAAAAACAATCACAGTCGGGGATAAGACTGTGGTGGAGGCGGTGGTGTAAGCATTTCCCGGCTCGCCTGTTTTGCAGAGTAAATTGCACAGAGAAGCAGAGAAATCTGATATAAAGTATGGAATTGTCATAATTGAGACAAGACATATTTTATGTCAGATTTTTTTCGTTGAGCCGTGCCGTCTCAGGCAAAGGCAGGAAGTGGCTGCCTGCAGACATATTTCCGGCTTTGCCTGAGATGATAGGGCGAAAGCCCGAAGCGAGATGGAGCGGAGCGGAATCGAGCTTGCACGGCGGAATGAAATTTGCTTGCACGGCAGAAAGGAAGGCAGAAGCGGTGGAACGATACAGGAAAAAAGACATGCTGCAGATGGCAGATACCCTGCTTCATGCCAATGACGCGATTGCAAAAACTGTCCGTTCCAATCCGCAGGGGGCTGCCGAGGCTCTGGCACAGTGCCAGGAGTCGGCGATTGCCCTTGGCACTTACATAGACACATTAGGTGAAAAGCACGCGAATCTTGTACATATTCTCGAGGAATACTGCGAAAACATTTATCAGATGAGCGAGAGCCTGTCTGATGAAAATGCGTGCCGGAAAGTGTCAAAAAAAATTCAAAAGCAGTTGACGGGGCTGAAAAACGGCATCAAGTATGATTTGCCGGAAGACAGAAAAGAAATCGTGTTTCTTCCCTATAAAGCATCCATGTGGGATTCCCTGGAGAGCGTCTGGAAGGCAGCGGATGCCGATCCTGGCTGCGATGCCTATGTGATTCCCATTCCGTATTTTGATAAGAACCCGGATGGGAGTTTCAGGGAAGAGCACTATGAGGGAGACCAGTATCCGGCGTATGTGCCGGTCACCCGTTATGATGCATATGATCTGGAAGCGCGCAGGCCGGATGAAATCTATATTCACAATCCTTACGATGAATGTAATCATGTGACCAGCGTGCATCCTTATTTCTATGCCAAAAATTTGAGAAATTTTACAGACAAATTAGTATATATTCCTTATTTCATTTTGAGTGAAATTGATCCTGGCAATCAGTCAGCGATTGATGGGATGAAGCATTTCTGCTTTACGCCGGGGACAATTTTTGCCCATCAGGTAATCGTGCAGTCGGAAAATATGCGGCAGATTTACATCAATGAATATATCAAGGCTGCAAAGGAAATGGGACTGCCCGGTGAGCATGTGGACCGTAAGTTCCTGGAGAAGAAGTTTCTGGGGACAGGGTCACCGAAGATTGACAAGGTTCTGAATACAAAAAGAGAGGATCTGGAGATTCCGGCGGAGTGGCTGAGGATTATTGAAAAGCCGGACGGGAGCTGGAAGAAGATTGTTTTTTATAATACGAGTGTGAGTGCGCTATTGCAGCACAGTGAAAAAATGCTCAGAAAGATGGAGTCGGTGTTTGGCATCTTCAAGGAGAACAGGGATGAGGTGGCGCTGTTATGGAGACCACACCCGCTGATTCAGGCGACGATCGAGAGTATGAGACCGAAGCTGTGGGAAGGGTATCAGGAGATTCGGGATCGGTATGTTGCGGAGGGATGGGGGATTTATGATGACTCGGCGGATATGGATCGGGCGGTGGTTTTAAGCGATGCGTATTATGGCGATTGGAGCTCTGTAATGCAGTTATGCCGGGAGTGTGGCATGGATATACTTGTGCAGGATGTGGAGAAAGAAGCGAAATTACGGGATATGAATAAAATACCAATTTGGTTTGAGGATTGTGTACAAGTAGAAAATGATTTATGGTTTTCAGCTAATGATTTTAATGGGTTATGTAAAGTTAATATAGAAACGGGAAAGACAGAATATGTAGCACAATTTCCAGATGAGTATCAAAATGCGGACCGGCTATATATCAAGGTGTTTCGATCAAGTAACAAATTGATATTTATACCGCATTCAGCACAAAATATTGCCATATATGAACTGGATCGTGCAAAGTTTGTGACTATCAGTTTAAAAGTATTGGAAGATATCGATCTGGAATTTGAGGATAAATATCAGTTTGCAGAGACATATGGGGATTTTATATATTTTTTTGATATCCATGCAGGAGTAGTAAAATTGAATGTTACGACAGGGCAACTGCTCAAAGTAAAAGCGGATATAAAGGAGGAAATGAAGGGAACTATTCTATTTGATAAGCATGCGAGGATTGGGAATAAGGTTTACGGTGTATTTATGGGATCAAATAAAGTATATATTTTTGATTTGGAAACGGAGAGATATGAAATTAGCTTTCTCCGAAAGGAAAGACAAGAGTTGTTGTTCTGTTTTGCTGATGATAAAACTCTCTTTTTGGGAGGAAAAGGAAGTCTGTTTCAGTGTGACGAAAAATTGGATGAATGTAGAGAAATTTATACTGAAAAAAAAGCAGAGTGGATAGACGGATGCTATGCGAAGGGAAAGTTTTATCTGTGTGATAAAAACGGAAAAGGTGTGTCAGTATTTAGCGAGAACGGAAAGAGAATAGAAATATTATCAGGGGTAAAAACAAACGAACATGAATATCCAAGATGGAGAAATTCATTGCTGCTGGAAAGGAAAAATAATGAGTTAATATTTATAGATTTGAACACTTATAGCGTATTAATAATAAGTTCAAATGAAGTGAAAATATTGCCAATACATATAAGCAGGGATGACTTGATTGCGCATCTTGATTTACATAAGGATCTGCTTCGAGTTAGGAAATATAGGGAGGCAGTAATGGAAGGAGCACCAGGATATCTTTTTGCATTAGATAACTGGTTGGAAGCGATTATTGAAAAAAATGTTTTATGTGAAGAATCAACGTATGTTTGCTGAAGTGACTGAGATGTGTAAATTTATGCCAAGATGTTTAAGGGAAAAATATTATAAAATTCTGCAGAATATATTCCATTTCGATCTATGGCATCTTATGCCGTTTGAAGAGAGGATTTATGCGGTAGAGCTGGTTCAGACAGTCAACAAAATTATAGCAGAAAAACCCGGACTTAGGAAGAAACGGGTAATAGAGGTTGGATGTGGACTCGGTGATATTATTGCAGGCGTTGCTCTGCCAGTACAGAAAAAAACAGGCTTTGATATTGATAACAGAGTGATTGGAGGAGCCAGATTAGCGCATCCAATGAATAAATTTATACAGGGGAGCTTTACAGACATTGCAAATGAAGATATTAGCTTCCTGATTGCAGTAAATTTTTTACATTCCATAGACGGAAATACCGTTACTGAACTGCTTGCAGGGGTGACCAAAAGGAATTCGGTGGACTATATAGTGGTAGACCAGCTCAAATCCCCTGCGTATAGATACATACATGACTGGGAGAAGGTTATGGGGGAACTGGGCTATACATTATATAAGAAAAGCAGGAGATATGAAGCAGCCCGGGGAAGCAGGTGGAATTTAATTTATAGGCAGATCACCAGATAAAAGCCGGAATATGAGAGGATATACAGATATTAGAAGAGGGATAGCATGTGTGGAATTTTAGGCGGGAATAATCAGGGATGGGATTATAACAAAGGAATCAACAGTATTTTTCATCGTGGGCCGGATGCACAGAAAGTAGTTAAACTGTCAGACTGCACATTGGCATTCACACGGTTGTCAATCATGGATTTATCAGAAAACGGAATGCAGCCAATGACGTGTGAAGATGGAAGCGTGACGATTGTATACAATGGAGAAATATATGGATATGATCTTCTGAAGAAAGAGTTAGAAAAGAAATATCATTTTCAGTCGCATTCTGATACGGAAGTTATTCTGTATGCATATCTTGAGTATGGAGATCGTTTTTTGGATCATATTGACGGGATGTTTGCAATTGCAATATATGACAGAAGAAACCGGCAGATAAAACTATACAGGGACAGGGCAGGTATTAAGCCTCTTTATTATTATTACCGTGACGGGCAGTTTGCATTTGCCTCAGAGCTCAAGGCATTAACTGCCGCCTGTACGGATGTGGATTGGAAGATTGATTATACTGCATTATATGATTATTTGTTTTACCAGTATATACCGGATCCAAAGACAATGTACAAAGACTGCTATAAACTTTCGCCGGCACACATGCTGGTATATGATCTGGAAAAACGGAGAATCAAAGAAGTCAGCAAATACTGGAAGCTGCATGTGAACACTGCAAAAGGCAGGTACAGGAAAGAGGAAGTTTTATGTGATGAACTGAGATCTATTTTGTCCCGGTCAGTACAGAAACATTTAACAGCAGATGTCCCGGTCGGATGCTTTTTAAGCGGCGGCATTGACTCCAGCATAATTACATACGAGTGTAACCATTACAGCCCGGATATACATGCATATACGATCGGATTTGAGGAAAAGAAATATGATGAATCAGGATTTGCGGATATGATGATCGGGAAATATCATCTTAACTGCAAAACAAAGATTCTGAATCATCGGGATGTTGACAGGATCAAAGGCAGAATGAAAACATGGTACGATGAACCGTTTGCGGATACATCAGCGTACCCATCCTATATTGTATCGGCACTGGCGAGGCAGGATGTAAAAGTGGTTCTGACCGGAGATGGCGGAGACGAATTGTTTGGCGGATATGACAGATACAGCCTGTATGCGAAAACGGTTGACGGGAAACGGATGGACAGTGAAATGTTCAGTAAGGCGGGGAAATGGATTGGACTGCATCGGATTCTGCCAGAGGATAAGGTGCAAAAATACTTAAATACTGGTTTGGAAAATTATTTTCCGTATATTATGCTGGCTGAAAAGTCAGCAGTGGAATCATACCGGAAGCGGTGGAACATCGGAAAAGATTATGATCCTTACTGGCATCTGAAAAAATATTATGTTAAGGAACTTCCCCAAATTACGCGTGTAAGGTACTTGGATTTTAAGACATATCTGCCAGGGGATATATTAACAAAAGTAGACCGGGTAAGTATGGCAAATTCGTTAGAGGCAAGGGTTCCCTTTCTGGGGAAGGAGGTCATAGAGTTTGCGTTTTCCCTAAGTGAGGAGGAATGCTGCACTTCCCATGCGTTAAAAAGGATTATGAAGGATGCCTATTCCACAGTGATTCCGAAGGAGATTTTATATAGGAAAAAGAGGGGGTTTTCTGTCCCGTCGGAGTATTTTGCGGCAAGGAGAAAGAATATTCCAATTACATGTGAAAGGCTAAGCCATGAGTGGAAAGAACTGACAGGATAGAAATTTGAGGATGCCAGATGGAAAAGTATTTTATTATAACGGTTGATACGGAAGGGGATAATTTATGGGAGCCGGTAATCAGACCGAACGGGATGAGGCATATTACGGTTAAGAATGCCGCATATATAGAGCGGTTCCAGAAAACCTGTGAAAAGTATCATTTTATCCCGACTTACCTGGTCAATTATGAAATGGCAAAGGCAGAGCCGTTTGCCGGGATGGCCAGGGAATGGGTAAAGGATAAGAAATGTGAGATAGGCATGCATATGCATGCATGGAACACTCCGCCGGTTTATGAATTACAGTACAGACGGGGGAGTAATAATCCGTATGCGGGAGAATATCCCCGTAAAGTCTTGTGGGCCAAGCTGAAGGGGATGACAGAATTACTGCAGGAGCAGTTTGGAGTAAAACCTGTGAGCCATAGGGGCGGAAGATGGTATATTGACGCATGGTATATTCAGGCATTGGAAAAGCTGGGATATACAGCAGACTGCAGTGTGACACCGGGAGTAAGCTGGAAAAATCATATTGGATACGGGAGGGGTGGAAGAGATTACAGGAAATTCCCGCAGAAAGTATACCGCCTGGACAACAGGCACATATTCAGGGAAGGAAATAGCAGGATCTTAGAGGTTCCTCCTACAATAACCTCCCTGCCAGCTGGGCGCAGGGTAAAAGATATATTGTGCAGACCGCATGCATACAGGGAGATTATGTCAAAGAAAATATGGTTGAGACCGAACGGAAATAATCTGCAAGATATGATTGGTATTGTTGAACAATATGAGAAAAGCGAGTGCGACTATTTGGAATTTATGATACATTCCTCCGAACTGATGCCGGGGGGCAGTCCTACGTTTTTGAGCAGATCCAGTATAGAAAATATGTACAGTCATCTGGAAGCCGTATTTGAGAGGGCAGAAAGCACATATAAAGGAAGTTCACTGAGCAGTTATGCGGAGGGAAAGTGAGGGAGCAATATGCAGAAGGATTATAGGACAGACACATGGGAAGAATTTAATGGGGTTATAAAAGATAAAAAACTGTATATTTTTGGTGCAGCCGGGGCAGAGAAGTTATTATATGACATTAAAAAATATAGCTGTCCATGGAAATTGACGGGAGTAGTGGATAATGACAGGGCAAAATGGGGGAACCTGCTGGAAACTGGAATTGCTGTAAGCAATCCAGACATTTTATACAAAGAAAATATAGATAATATAGTTGTGCTGATCTGTGGCATGCATACGGGAGAGATAGGAAAGCAGCTCGAGTCCATGGGAATTCAGAACTACTATTCTGAATTCTGGATGTCGGCGGAGATGAAGGACTACTATAAACTGGAAACAGACAATGAAAAAATTAATCTTTTAAAAAACTGTTTGGCAGATCAGCGGTCAAAAGATGTGGTTGATGCGATTGTTGAGAAGAGAAACAGTGGATTTATGGATTATACGGATATAAAAGAATGGACGGGTACGGAATATTTTCTGGAGGAATTTTGGAGATCTGCAAAGGATGGTAAAGAGGTATTTATAGATGGAGGGGGATATACAGGAGATACGATTGAGGAATTTATAAAATGGACAAAAGGGAATTATCAGAGAGTATATTCTTTTGAGCCCCAAAAAGACAAGAACCAGATTATCAGGGACAGCCTGTGGAAATGGGGGGAGGGCAAGGTCCGGCTGTATGAATATGGATTATGGTCATGCAGGACTTCACTTTCATTTCAGAATGGAGACAATATGTACTCCGGAAAGATAGTGGATCAGGAGAAAGAAGGCTGTGTGATCGAAACGGTAGCGCTTGATGAGCTGATTGATGAGCGGGTTACATTTTTGAAGATGGATATAGAGGGTGCAGAGGCTGAAGCAATAAAAGGCGCAAAAAATATAATACAGAAGGATAAGCCGAAACTGGCGATCTGTATTTACCATAAACCGAATGATTTGTGGGAAATTCCCCTCATGATTCATGAATTGGTTCCGGAGTACAAAATGTATATCCGGCATATGGGCATAAGGTGTTATGGCACCATTTTATATGCAACTTTGTGATTACATGTTTTGTAGTCAATAAGAGGCCAGACAATAAGGCATGGAAGGATATTGCTGCACGATGAATATAGGAATCTTGATACCTGAACTGGGAGGCGGGGGTGCGGAGCGGGCGTCTCAAATATTAGGAAATTATTTTATTGAGGGCGGGAACCGGGTATTCTATTTTTTACTGGATACAAACGTGAAACAGGAATATTTGGTGCGTGGAGAAATTATACAGACGAATATCAAAAGCTGTATGTCAAAAGATATCAGCGATATTCAGAGACTGTTCTGGCTCTTTAAATCTTCTTTGCAGATGAGAAGGTTAAAGCATCAATATCATATTGATGTGGCAATTAGTTTTATGGAAGAATTTAATTATATAAACGTACTGTCCAAGGGAAGGGAAGCGGTAATTACCAGAGTCTGTACGATATTGTCGCAGAGAAAAGACCTGGATGGATTCTTATATAAAAAGGCGATAGTACATATTTTTTATTCTATGGCAGACAAAGTGATTGTAATGAGCAATTATGCGCTGAAGGATATGTGCGACTATTATGGACTGTCCCGCAAGAAGCTTATAAAAATCCCCAATGCAGTTGCCGGCCTTGATATGGGAAAAGAAGACAAATGGGAATATGGAAACAAGGCATTGGTGTGTGTGGGGCGGCTGGAATCCGTCAAACAGCATGATCGGATTATCCGGGCGTTTTCCTATGTTACGGATAAGGAAAAACAGGCAAAACTGATTGTTCTGGGTAAGGGTCCTAATTTAAATTATCTGAAAAGACTGTGTGCGAGATACGGCCTTGAAGATAAAGTCGTATTTGCCGGATTTACTGAACGGATAACGTTCTATTTAAAACAGGCCAGGGCATTTGTTATGGCATCGAAGGTAGAGGGATTCCCCAATAGTATGATAGAGGCCATGCATTGTGGGGCGCCGGTTATTACTACGGATTCACCGGGGGCATGTGGAGAAATTGTTGGAAAGCCTGTAAAAATGGGTGAAGTTAACTCAATGGTACTGTGCAGATATGGTATTTTGGTTCCCGCTATGCCGGATACGAAATTAAATCCTGCTCTTCCGCTAGTGGAAGAAGAGGAGCTTCTGGGTAAAGCAATGATGAAAGTATTGTCAGAAGACAGGATTTATGAGGAATATTGTAAGCGTTCAAGGAAACGGGCCAAAATGTATTTGATCAGCAGAGTTGGGGAAAGGTGGAATTCGCTGCTGGATGACAGATAGAGATATTTATACCAAATGTTTTTGTGTTTTCAGAGAGGAGAACAAATTATTATGAAAAAACAAATTATATCAGTATTATCCATGCTGGCAGGTGCAGCGGCCGGAGCTGGTACAGTAGGAAAAATGTCGGGAGAGAAGCTGGATAAGGCACGAAAAATGTCGGATAAACATTTGGCATTGTTCCTGATGATGAACCAGTGGGTAAAAGTGAAGCAGAAAAATAAAAATCTGGCTTCCTATTTAGGGGAAAAAGGGTATAGAAAAATTGCTATTTATGGGATGAGCTATGCCGGAGAAACATTGGCCGAAGAACTGGCGGATACAGAAGTAGAAATTAGATATGGCATTGACCAGAAATGTGAATCTATATATGCCAATTTTAATATTGTGTCCGTGGAGGACGAACTGGAAGAGGTAGATGCTGTTATAGTGACTGCAGTTACTTTTTTTGACGATATTTTGGAGAAACTTTCTCAGAAGCTGGATTGTCCGGTTATTTCTCTGGAAGATATTTTATATGAAATTTAAAACCTCATAGTTATTTGAGACAGTGGTGAAGCAGTTTTATTCATTTAGAAGAACGTGTCTTATAGTTACTCGTTTTTGGAGGATATCAGGTGTGAGAAAATCTCTTTTTTTGGCGGCCCTGTGCGGGGGAATTTGTATAGCAGGAAGCAGATCTTATTTAAAAAAGAGCCCGGATCGCTATTATCAATGGTACAAGACTCTGCATCAATGGATATGTATACGGCAGGACGGGGTACAGATAACGGACTACTTTCTGGAGAATGGATATAAAAGGGTAGCTGTTTACGGCATGGGAGAACTGGGCAGGTTGTTTGTGAAAGAGCTACGCGACACAGGTATCGAAATTCCATACGTAATAGACCAAAATGCCGGAAACATTTCTGCTCAGGGGATTAAGACAGTTACGTTAAAGGAAGCAGGGGAAGAGGCTGATGTAATTGTTGTGTCAGTCGTGGATAAATTTGAAGTGATTAAGGCAGATATAGAGCGGAGTGTGAATGTTCCGGTGCTATCTTTAGATGACGTATTATTTAGCCTGTAGGGGG
>Ga0137308_100297_pt1 | contig 89724 bp, 91 predicted proteins | sample Inofrocosms_June_FD_97181 | JGI IMG/M metagenome (GOLD analysis project Ga0137308, IMG submission 97181) | Mouse cecal microbial communities from Vienna, Austria - N-Acetylneuraminic and N-Acetylglucosamine D2O microcosms_June | ecosystem: Host-associated > Mammals > Digestive system > Large...
GTATTTCCCTTATCTTGCTTAGATTCGCTTCTGCTCGGCTCTCGTCTGTTTCAAAGAGGTCATCGTATGCGGTCAGCTCGATTCCTGTTCTTTTGCTTCTCGCCAATCTCTGCCACCTCCTTTGCAAACTGTTCATAGGCTGCGGCTACTTTGCCGCTCTTGTCGTAGGCAAAAATGCTTTTTCCCTCTGCGGTGGCTTCTACGGCACGAATAGAATGGGGTATCTGGGCATCGAAAACTTTAATCCTCTGCCCGTAGGCACTCTTTACCGTTGCGGTAATCTCCTTAGAGATGTTCGTGCGTGGCATTACCATCGTCATTAAGATACCGTCAATCCGCAGGTGGGGATTGATTTGCCGTTTGACTTTAGACACGGAGCGAAGCAACAGCTCTAAACCCTTTGCTGAAAGATAATGTAGCTGTGTTGGGATAACCACGCTGTCAGCCGCCGCAAGTGCATTGATTGTCAGCATACCCAAACTCGGCATACAGTCCACAAGAACCACATCATAATTCTTTTTTACCTCATTGATGCAGGTTTTCAGCACACTTTCACGGCTTATGGCATTGATGAGCCTTACTTCCAAGCCCGACAGTTCAATATTGGACGGGAGCAGGTCAACGCCCTCGTTATGGTGCAGGATAGCTTTCTGGACATTGACAGGCTTTTCGTCTATCACGTCCTGCATGATGCTTGAGAGCGTATCAGACAAATCATCTGGTCTGCCATAGCCAAGCGACATAGTTAAATTTGCCTGTGCATCGGCATCAATCAGCAGGACTTTTTTACCCTGCTGTGCCAGACTGACACCCAGATTGCCCGCCGTGGTGGTCTTGCCGACACCGCCTTTCTGGTTCGTCAGAGCGATTACTTTGCAATTTGACGTAGGTGCGTCCTCCTTTCGCATAAATTTAGCCACTTTGTCAAGGTGGCTATGTAAGAGTACCAGAGAACGCAAAAAAGCCGCTTACTCTTAAACAATAAATAAGAATAAGCGGCTTCATAATGATGTGCCTTAGACATATTCAATTTTCATTCTCTTGACGGGTGCGTTTACGACCTTGAATATCAACTCGTCAACGCAGTCAGTATATCTGCCCTGCTGTATGAGCTGATTTTTCAGTTCCACAAGGCTATGTAATAAAATACTCCGTTCTTGGCTGTCTACATATAAATGGTTTTTCTTTTCTCTCATAAACAACACCTCCGTTTCTTAACTACATAATATACAAAAGTGCTAAAATACTCTAATATGCAAATGAGCGAAATCCTATTTTTCTCAACATACTATATGGGAAGCATACGATAGCTATGTAATTTTACTATTTAATGTCACACCAACCACCTTTTCTAATACACTTATCTGTTCTTTTAATTTTGCATACTCTTCATCCGTTTGCTTTTCTAATGCTATCAATGATGCTATTTCATTTTCAGTTAATACATCATTATGCTCAAGAAATAATTTTTCATCATACATGGAAACAACACTAATATATATTTTTTCACATTTCTGATTGAATCTCATATCCTCTTTTAAATATTTCTCAAACTCACTACTACCAAAACAATTTCTTTGATAAGCACTTTTATATGTGGTTAAATACCATCCTATACCATCCATATAATAAAAATTTGAAACCTTTATCCCTAATTTTAAAATTTGAAACATATACTTTTCGTATGAGTTTAAAAGATGGATTTGTTTTTCTATCTCATCAAGACTGTTAATATCCCATGCACCTTCTCGTATCACCGAATAAGTAGCCATATTCATACATTCTTTATCTTCAAATTGGGCGGCAAATCCTTTATAGTAATTTGATTTTAACAGCCTATCCATAATATCATTCAATCCCAAAAACCTTTCAAAATAAGTACAATCAATAGGTTCTGTCATGTAATCAAAATTTAGCTTTACATTTACCGCATCATCTGCCAATGCCAATGCTATCGGTTCAAGAATTACAAATAAAATAATTCCAATTCCTATAGTGTATTTTAATACTTCCATAAAAAATTTTTCATCTTTTTCATGTGCAAAATTTTTTTGTAATCTTGCTACATAAAAGGTATCAAAACCTTGCTTATGAATAATTTTATGAGATTTGTTAATTAGTTCTCTATGATGCATAAAGTAATCATCTAAAATTGTCTTTATCTCTTTATATCCATACACCATTTTTTCTAATTGATTTCTAATCTTTGAATCCATAGGAAAGCGTTCTTTTTTTTCCCATTTTTTTAATTCACCATTATCTTTATTTGATAGATATAACATTGAATCAAATACTTCACTGGCTTGACGTACAGAATAAAAGGCACAATCAAAGTAGCCATCCTCATATAAGAAGATGGAATTAATCAAAAGTTGAGTCGCCTCTGATAAAAAGGCATTACAGTACATGACATCTAAACGTCCAGTAATTAGCAGCATACCATGCAAATAAGATAATAATTCTTTTCGTTCTGGTAACTCACATTTCTTTTTACAATTATCTTTCATGTTCTGCATTATCATTTCTTGTAAATCCATAAATCTCCTCTAAATTACATTAAAATATTTTAAAGCATCTTTAATCGCTTCCACTTTCTCTGTTGTCGGATGTTTCCTCGGCTGTTTCAATTTCTCTACCGCATTAGGGGCATCATACATCGGCAAACCTAAATCTCGTTTTACCTCTGCGATATATGCGGTATGTACTTTGAAGCCATATTTCGCTTCTATGTACTCCTTAATCATCTTGTATGTAACTCGCTCTTTCGGCTTGTATGCTTCGGCTCTCTTGGCGATATTATCAAGCGGCACTTTTCCCTCACCCTCGCCAAACTCGACTTTTACGTTGATTACGCTATCAGGTTTTTTGTGGGAAAGCATTACAACCGTCTCCACATGCATACAAATTAAAGACATATCCACACAAAATCAATTTATATAATCCCAGATATCTTCACATAGTAAGTAATCTAATGTTTTAATATGCTTTTTTAATAAAATATCCGTTTTCATAATGGGACGCAAATCGCAATAATATACACCATCCAATGGATTTAATCCTATAGTATATGCTTTAAAATGACCTGTCAAAAAAGTTTGACCTATTTTATAATTTGGTTCTTTTCCAGCCCTTTGAACATCATGCAAAAATATGGCAAAATGTGGTGTGTCTGTTTGTGTTAGCCTGTTATACATTAACTTGTCTAAAAATATTTTATCAATTCTATCTTTACTGGATGTCTTAACAGAGCCGATAGCAACAATTTCACCATTAATTTTTATTTCTATATCATTTTGATATTTCATTGTTTCAGTTGAATTCGGCACTTTAACACTTAATGTTTCTGATTCAATGGCAAAACCAAGTTTTTTCATAATTAATTGCATTAAACGTTCAAATAAATCTCCATTTACTTTTCTTGACGTATTAGTTTTTGATGATGGCAAGGCATCTAACGCACAACCTATTGATTGTTGAGTAGTATATATAAAATCATTTACATACTTTCTATTCAATTCATCATCTTTTATATCACGAATATGCTCTAATGTTGTCTCAAAATTTCTTGCTATACTATCATAATCTGATAATGATAAAAATAAATCTCCATTCACCGGACGAGTAATATTATACTCACCATCCCTTCTGTATTGAAAAAAACGATAATTATTCTCATTCTGAGCAATAATCTCTGCTTGTAGCTCTACCGAAATAAATTCTAAATAATATTTAGAAAAATCAATATAATCTTCTATTCTTGCAAATCGCTCTTTTTGAGATACCCATGACATGATTTCCCACAATGTTTTCATCTTATTGTCTCCCTTCTTGCAGCAACCGCCTTATCATATTCAATCCATTCTTGTACTGTTTTCTCTTGAATTTTCCTAAGTCTAATAATTGCCCACTCCAAATATTCTTCATTCTGTTCTATTCCTATAAATTGTCTTTTTAATTGTTTAGCGCATACTGCTGTTGTGCCACTTCCAATAAAAGGGTCTAAAATAATTTCATTTTCATTGGAAGATGCTAATATTATTTTTCTCAAAAGTTCTTCTGGCTTTTGAGTTGGATGCGGTGTTTTTTCCCCCATTCCATTACATGTAGTAGGTATTTCAATTACATCTTTAGGTTTTGCACCCAAAGGGTTCGGCATCCAATTATTCCTTTGTTTTCCATTCCCATATTGACTAGTTTTAGCCTGTGGATGCGATGGATATTTTAAAGTATGAGAATTATATGGTATACGAACAGAATCTATATTCATAGTATGTTTATTTGATTTACGCAAACATAAAATACTTTCATGACTCCGTCCCCAGTCATTCCCCAAATTTGCTTTATTTTTATAATGCCAGATTATCCACTTGCAGTTATAGAAATATTTCATTGCCGGATGATGGATGTCTGCTAATATTTCAGAGAAGCCACAAATATATAAAGTTCCCGAATCTTTTAACACACGACTTGCCTCTTTAATCCATTTAACTGAAAACTTTATATACTCATCCTGACTTTTAAAAGTATCCCAATCAGCCTTTTTAATAGAATAGGGAGGATCCGCAAAAATCAAATCGATAGACGAATCTCTAAATTTTTTTAATACTTGCAAACTATCCCCCAAAAATAAGCATCCGTTTTCTTCAGAATAAAAACTATTAGGAACTGTTCTTTTTAATGCTGTTTTGTAACTCAAAAAATCATTATCTAGATTTTGCATCATCAAAACCGCTCCTTTCTCTCGTATTTTCATAGCTTATAATGCCAAAATGTTTCAAAGCATCCTTTATCGCTTCCGCTTTCTCCGCTGTCGGATGTTTCCTCGGCTGTTTCAATTCCTCTACCGCATTCGGGGCATCATACATCGGCAACCCTAAATCCCTCTTTACCTCTGCGATATATGCGGTATGTACTTTGAAGCCGTATTTCGCTTCTATGTACTCCTTAATCATCTTGTAAGTAACACGCTCTTTCGGCTTGTACGCTTCGGCTCTCTTGGCGATATTATCAAGCGGTACTTTACCCTCACCCTCGCCAAACTCCACTTTTACGTTGATTACGCTATCAGGTTTTTTGTGGGAAAGCATTACAACCGTCTCGACATGCACCGTCTGACAAAACAAATCCACCCCACTCCATCTCACCACCTCATACTCCCCGCTCCCGCAAAGCACCTTCAAATCCCGAGCCAGCGTCGCCGAGTCACAGCTTACGTACACAACCCGTTCTGGCTGTATCTTTAAAATTGTTTCCAGCAGCTTTACTCCGCAGCCCTTGCGCGGCGGGTCTACGACTACTACCTGCGGCGCGTTTCCGTGCAGTTTTTCCAGTGCGTCCTCTGCTTCGCCCGCAAAAAACTCTGCGTTATGGATGCCGTTGATTGCGGCGTTTCTTTTGGCGTCTTCTACTGCCTGCGGGACGATCTCGATGCCGTATACTTTTTTTGCACGCTGCGCTAAAAACAGGGAAATCGTTCCGATTCCGCAGTATAAGTCCCATACAATTTCTCTGCCGGTCAGTCCGGCAAATTCCAGTACTTTGCGGTACAGCACTTCGGTCTGTATCGGATTTACTTGGTAAAAGGAAAGCGGCGAGATCTGGAATTTGACCGTTCCGATTGTATCTTCGATAAAGCTGTTTCCCCAGAGTGTATTTACCGTGTCGCCCATAATGACGTTATTGCGCTTTTGATTGACGCTGATGGTAATGCTTGTCATGCCTTGTATGCGTGCGAGCTTGTCTGTGAGGGCGGCTGCGTCCGGCAGGGATCTGCCGTTGATGACGATGCATACCATAAGCTGCTTTGATGTAAAACCATAGCGGATCAGCACGTGGCGCACCAGCCCGGTGCCGTCTGTTTCGTTGTATGGCTGGATCTGGTGCTGCCGCATCCATTGCAGGATGACTGTAAGTACCTCTTTGTTCTGCGGCACGCCCAGACAGCAGTCTTCTACGGGGATGATGGTGTGTGTCCTCGCCGCGTAAAATCCTGCTGCCAGCCTGCCGTTTTTATCCAGTCCGATCGGGAACTGCGCCTTATTGCGGTAGCGGAACGGTTCTTTCATGCCGATGACCGGCTCGAACGGTATGCGGCTGACATCCAGCCCTCCAATGCGTGATAAGTTGTTTCGGATTTTGTTCTGCTTGTATTCCAACTGCTTTTCGTAGGAAAGCGCCTGGATCTGGCAGCCGCCGCATTGACGGTGTACAGGGCATCTTGGCTCGATGCGGTCGGGCGACGGTTCCAGCAGTTCTGTCAGCCTGGCGTATCCGTATGTTTTTTTCAGCTTTGTGATGTTTGCGCGAATTTTGTCGCCAACGAGTGCGTCTTTTACGAAAAAAGTCATTTCTCCGTCTGCTTTTCCGATGCCAGACCCGTCTGCTCCCATGTCCACGATCTCTAATTCGATCAAATCATTTTTTTTCATATTTACTTCTCCAATCCCAGTTGTTTGTCTGCGTGATTTCTGTTTTTCCAAAATCGCTTGTTTACTGCGGTTTTGGCATAAAAATACAGCAGGCGTTCTGCGGATACAAAAATGGTTCTGTATCCGCAGAACTTTGGGGACCTGCTTTCCTAATTGCTGCTGTTAAATGCTTGTTTTGCGGATATTGGACTCGAAAGACCTGTGGAAGCCAAGCCAGTCGGTGTTTCCATCCGGTATGTTTACGAATGCCTCCTCCATTGCTTCCATTTTGGCATCCATATTGTCGGCAAAGCTGAGTGCGACTGCTTCTGCAAGCGCTGGTTTTTTTGGCGAGCCGTATTCCAGCTCTCCGTGATGCGCCAATATGCAGTGGATCAGCTCGTCTGCCAGTTTCTTTGGAAAATCCGGGATCTGTGCAATGCGTGCGGTCAGCATCTGCGTCCCTATTATAATATGGCCCAGAAGCTGTCCTTCGTCTGTATAATCGTTTTCAGGAAATTTTGACAGCTCCTTGAGCTTGCCGACATCGTGGAATACCGCGGCTGTTACGAGCAGGTCGCGATTTAAAATATGGTACTGCGCCGCAAAGCCCTCGCACAGCTTTGCCACTCCAAGCGTATGCTGGAGCAGGCCGCCGACAAATCCATGATGCATCGTTTTTGCTGCTGAGTGAAACTGAAATGCCTCCTGGAACCTGGCGTCTCCAAAAAAACCGACGGTAAGCTGCTTTAAGTAAGGATTGCTGATGCGCTGGATCATGCCCATCAGTTCTGTGTACATCTGTCCGGTATCGTATCTGCTGACCGGAAGGTATTCTTTTGGATCGTATTCGCCCTGCTTCGCCTTGCGTATGCGCTTGACATTGAGCTGCAAGGCGCCCTGAAAGCTTGTTACGTCGCCTACGACATTCAGATAATCCAGCTTTTCAAAATCATCGATGCCCAGTGAGCCAGGATCCCAGATTTTTGCGTCCAGCGCTCCTGTTTTATCCTGCAAGGTCAGCGATACAAACGGCTTGCCTGCCTTGGTCACTGACGGCTGCTTGTTTTTACATAAGTAGATCTCGTTGATTCGTTCACCTTCACGCAAAGTTTCTATATAACGCATGTTTCTGCCTCCATATTCATCATTCTATTTGCTGCGCTAGAGCGTGTTTGAAAAATCATTCCTGCCATCTGCATTCCCCACTTTGCGTGATATTTGCGCCAAATTCAGGTTACATAGCCCGCTATGCGCCCTTCATTTGGCGCAAATCTCCCACAAATTGTGAAATACCTCTGACAGAAAGCATTTTTCAAACACGCTCTAGCGGAACCAAGTCCCGCATGTTTTTTATTTTAATACCCCAACTTCCACCGTACAGGTAAACTTCTTATACCCCTGCGCATTCTGACGGTTTGCGGTAATCTTTACCTCATCGCCTTTTTGCAGGCGAAGCAGGATCTGCTGGTAGTCGTCCATAGAAAGCACTTCCTCCTTATTGACCGCAACAATCACGTCGCCCGTTTGCAGCCCCGCGGTCATTGCCGGAGAATCTACCACTGCTTCTTTTACATAGACGCCCTTTGGAATGTCATATTCTTTTGAAATCGCGTCGGTTACCGTACTGCCCTTGATGCCGATATATGGGATGCTCACGCCGTTGGAAAGCAGCTCAATAATGTCCTTTAATTCGGAAATCGATACTGCCGTCAGCGTATTTTGCTCCTTCTGGATATTGGACGACTTTAAAAACAAGCCGATCACTTCGCCGTCCGTATTGACCAGTACGCCGTTTCCTTTTGCGTTCGCTACAATATTCGTAGTAAACACGGTGTAATTGCGGTCTTCTGTTGTGATCGTATTCGTTACTGACGTAATATTTCCGGTCAGTATGGAAAAATTGGTGCCCAAAGGGCTGCCAAGCGCGACTACCAGCTTTCCCTGCCTGAGATTTAGTGAATTGCCCAATACCGCGGTTTCAATCTGGTTCCTTGTCGCTTTTGCAATTTTTTCCACTGGCACACTTAATACCGCAATTCCTGTATTTCCATCGTATTTTTTTAAAGCGGCGTTCAGCGTATCGTTATTGATAAAGGTCACGCGGATCGATTTTACATCCTTGATTACCTGATATTCCGTTAAGATCAGCAGCTCCTTTTTATTGTGCGCAATAATAAGCCCGGACGCCTGCCCGGTCGCTTCATAAGGAGAATCGAAAATGTCTACGCCCTCGTTGACGCCCGTTACTGTCACGACTGCTTTATTGACTTTATTTCCAATCTGGTACAGCTCGTTTTGCAGCACCTGGTAATCGTCCAGTGTCATATCCTTTTTTTCCGTAATGTACACTGTCTGCTTCTTATCTTCTTTTTTCGGCTTCTGATTCGTATCCGCCGCCTCTTGTTCTGAATCGGCACAAGTGTCTGCCGCATTTTCTTCATCAGAAAGCGTGTCTTTTGGAATACCGACCCACTGGTCTTCCTTTGGCGTAAACCACTTCTCGATCTCGGGCCGCAGCGCGCAAAAAACAAGGCATGAAACGAACCCAAACAGAATCGCGTATCCAATCGTTGCCATGCCCTTTTGCAATAGCTGTTTTTTATTGACTGGCTTGTCTTTGATCTTCTCTTTAATAAAATGCTGCTCATCATTTTTGTACGGCATGAAAAAACCCCTCTTTCCAATACCTGATACCTGCTCATAACACTTTTGTCTTTTGACACCTTATGTTAAGATTATACGAGGAATTGCCATTTATTTCAACAAATTTAGTAAATTTTTGTGATTCTGTTTCACTCCCAAAAATACGCGTCGACCCCGTCTGCCAGCCCCCTCGCCATCTGCTCCTGCATATCCTTATCCTGCATCAGAGCATCCTCAGAAGGATTACTTAAAAAGCCAAGCTCAATCAGGCACACCGGTATTTCGCTCCAATTTGTCCCTGTCAGGTCGTCCCGCATTGTCACGCCTCTGTTTTTTATCCCTGTCGTACTGCAATAAGCTTGGATCAGGCATTCACAAAGCCGTCTGGAAGCGGCGCTTAAATGCCCTGCATACGGATTGCGGGCAGAAGGGCAGGACACAGAAGCGCCCCGCACGCCAGGCGAGGGCATACTGTCTGCATGAATGCGGATGCAGATCTCTGCGCCGCTTGCATTTGCAATCTTCGCACGCTCTATATTACTGAGCATGACATCATTCGACGTGCGTGTCAAAACAATTTCATATCCTCTCGCCTTTAGTTCCCTGCGCAGCTTTTTTGCTACTTTTAAGTTTAATTGATATTCTGGTGTTTTCGTATACACACCGACAGCGCCGACTGTATTTTTCGTTTTTCTTTCAAAAGCGCCGGGGCCGATTGGCTCTGTGCCGCTGTCCATTTTTATTTGATGCCCTGGATCAATTACCACTTTTTTAATAGAATCCGTTACCAGCACACTGTTATCCTGCCCCGTCTTTTGCAGCAGCGCACGGTATGCCGAACGCTTTTTTTTCGGCACTACCAGCCTGGCGGCGGGCTGGATATTTTTCAGTGCATAATCCCCTATTTCGGTTAATGTTTTAGACTGTACCACGATGTTTTTCAGGCTTGTACAGCCGTTAAATGCGCCTTTGCCAATCGACGCCACGTACTTTCCGATTGTGATTTTTTTCAGCTTCTGGTTGCCTTTAAACGCCCTGTCCGCAATTCCTGTCACTTTATAAGCCACGCCGCCTAGTTCGACAGTATCAGGAATCGTTATTACCGCCGAATCGCTCGTCGTCTTTACAAACACTGCTTCTTTGTTTACCGCATAGGTACGCCTGCCCTTTTGCACAACCGTGTAATTATTGTCAGAAAGAGCGGAGGCACAGACAGGCGTGCTTCTGGCAAAGATAACAGACAAACCGACTGCCATGCACACAACTGCCGGCTGCCAAAAATGTTTTTTTCTCATTCTTATACTCCCCTTTTTTGTAATTATTCTACTATTTATTGTATGATTTTACCGTGCATTTTTCAATCCTATCCTGTTTCTTTTTGTATTCCGCTCGCATTCCGTATTTTTCTTACATTTATGGCTTTTCACATGCGAAAGAATAGGGTAAAATGGGAGTAACGATTTTTTAGAAAGGACTTCCCTTATGAATAAAAAAGTACTGTATACTTTAGAATACAATAAAATCACGGAACAGCTTGCCTCCTACGCTTCTTCTGACTGGGCAAAGGAGCATTGCCTGCACTTAAAGCCTATGACAGACCAGTCAAAAATCGAGCAGGCACAGACAGAAACCTCAGCGGCGCTTTCACGCATATACCGCAAAGGCAGCCTCTCTTTCAGCGGCATCCGAAAAATCGGCATGTCGCTCAAGCGGCTCGAAGTCGGCGGTGTCCTCAGCATTGAAGAGCTGCTTCATATCGCGGCGCTGTTAGATGTCGCAAAGCGTACAAAAACTTACGGCAGGAACGACCGGGAAAATGTAGCGGACGATGTGCTCGACGCGATGTTTCAAGCTGTGGAACCTCTGACGCCGCTCTGCGACGAGATCCGGCGGTGCATCCTTTCCGAAGACGAGATTGCAGACGACGCCAGCAGCCAGTTAAAATCCATCCGCCGCAGCATCCAGGGCATGAGCGGGCGCATTCACAACCAGATGACAAACCTTTTGAATAATGCTTCCACAAGAAACTGTTTGCAGGACGCCGTCATTACGATGCGCAACGGCCGCTACTGCCTTCCGGTCAGGGCAGAATACAAAAACCAGATCTCCGGCATGATCCATGACCAGTCCGCGTCCGGCTCCACGCTGTTTATCGAGCCTGCAAGTATTGTAAACCTGAACAACGAATTAAAAGAGCTTTATTTAAAAGAACAGGAAGAAATCGACAAAATTATTGCCGCGTTAAGCAATCAGGTCGCGGAAAGCAGCGCAGCGCTGTTAAACGACTACAAGCTGTTGACCACGCTGGACTTTATTTTTGCAAAGGCAAAGCTGGCACAGGAGCACAACGGCGTTGCTCCCGAATTTAATACCGAAGGACGTATCCGCATCCGCCGCGGGCGCCATCCGCTGCTGCATAAAAAGTCTGTCGTTCCGATCGATGTCCGCCTGGGCGACGATTTTCAGCTTCTTGTCGTAACCGGGCCAAATACGGGCGGCAAGACGGTTTCTTTAAAAACCGTCGGACTGCTGACACTGATGGGACAGGCGGGGCTTCATATCCCGGCAGGCGACCGTTCGCAGCTAGCGATTTTTGAAAACGTTTATGCGGATATCGGAGATGAGCAGAGCATTGAACAAAGTCTGAGTACGTTTTCGTCCCATATGACAAATATTGTCACGATCTTAAAAAAAGTGACGCCAAATTCGCTCGTGCTGTTTGATGAGCTTTGTTCCGGCACCGACCCGACCGAGGGCGCGGCGCTTGCGATTTCGATTCTCTCAAGCCTGTTAGAACGCGGCGTCCGCGTAATGGCGACCACGCATTACAGTGAGCTGAAGGTATTTGCACTCTCTACCAATGGCGTACAAAATGCGTGCTGCGAGTTTGACGTAGAGAGCCTCAGCCCTACGTACCGCCTGCTGATCGGCATTCCGGGCAAAAGCAACGCCTTTGCAATCTCCGGCAAGCTTGGACTGCCAGACCACATCATCGCCGACGCACGCACGCGGATCGCATCGAACGAGCAGCATTTTGAAGACCTGATTGCAGACCTGCAAAACAGCCGGGTCACCATTGAAAAAGAACGCCTCGAAATCGAGCAGTATAAGCAGGAGCTTGCCAAACTGCATAAACAGGCGGAAAACAAGCAGGAAAAGCTGGACAGCCGCCGCGACAAGATTATCCAGGAGGCAAATGAGCAGGCACTTGCGATATTAAAAGAAGCAAAGGACGCCGCAGACGCCAGCATCCGCAATTTTCACAAGTTTGGCACAACCAATCCTTCTGCGAGCGACTTAGAGAAAGAACGCGCGGCACTGCGCGGGAAAATGAACGAAGCAGAATCCCGCATTGCGAAAAAGCAAAAACAGCCTGCCGCCAACAACAAAGTACCAAAAAACCTGATCCTTGGCGATTCCGTACGGGTACTGAGCATGAACCAGCGCGGCACAGTCGTTACGCTGCCGAATGCGAAAGGGGATCTGTTTGTCCAGATGGGTATTCTGCGTATTCAGTCCAATATCAAAGACCTTGTGCGAATCGACGACGAGCCTGTCTCTTCTTCCAAAAAACCGCCTAAAACAGGCGCCGGAAAAATCCGCATGTCCAAGGCATCCAGTATTTCGGCGGAAATTATGCTGATCGGCAAGACCGTGGACGAGGCGATTGTCGCACTGGACAAATATCTGGACGACGCTTACCTGTCCCATTTATCGACAGTGCGGGTTGTGCACGGCAAAGGAACCGGAGCGCTGCGAAACGCCGTCCACCAGCATCTGCGCCGGATCAAATATGTAGCTTCTTTTCATCTTGGTGAATTTGGCGAAGGCGACTGCGGGGTAACTATCGTAGAATTTAAGTAATCTGATAAAAAAGGAGAATCTATGGCAACGAAACAAAAAATATTAATCGTAGATGACGATGTCAATATCGCGGAACTGATCTCTCTTTATCTGACAAAAGAATGCTTCGAGACAAAGATTGTAAACGACGGAGAAGAGGCGCTGACTGCCTTCTGGCAATTCGAACCGAATCTGATCCTGCTTGACTTAATGCTGCCTGGTATCGACGGCTATCAGGTCTGCCGCGAAATCCGCGCCAAAAACAATGTACCGATTATTATGCTGTCAGCAAAAGGCGAGATCTTTGACAAAGTACTCGGACTGGAGCTGGGCGCCGACGATTATATTATGAAGCCGTTTGACTCCAAGGAAATGGTGGCGCGCGTAAAAGCGGTGCTGCGCCGCTACCAGCCGCTAAAACCAGAACCCGCGCAGCCGGCGCGCAAGCTTGTGGAATATCCGGGGCTTGTTGTCAATCTTTCCAACTACAGTGTGGAATACAACGGCAAAATGCTGGACATGCCGCCAAAGGAACTGGAGCTGCTTTATTTCCTTGCCTCCTCGCCAAACCAGGTATTTACGCGCGAACAGCTTCTGGACAACATCTGGGGCTATGAATATATTGGCGACACACGCACCGTCGACGTCCATGTCAAGCGGCTGCGGGAAAAAATCAAAGACACCGGGCAGTGGGGCATCGCTACTGTCTGGGGCATCGGTTACAAATTTGTCGTCAAATAGACGGAAAGGAACCGCATCAGGGCATGAAACGTATCCTTTATTTAAAATTTTTAGCCGGATACCTCGTATTCGGCATCCTGGGCTTTATCCTCGTCTCCACGGTGACCAGCCAGGCACTGCAAAACCGGGTAGAAGCCCTGGACGCACATACATTGTATACAGAATGCACCGAGATTGCCGCGCACTACGCTTCTGATTATTACAAAGGCACAATGGAATTATCCGAGCTGCAAAGCCACCTCGAAACAATCAGCCACTATATGAATACGAAGATCAAAGTCGTCGGCGTCTCGGGGCGGATTATTATCGACTCGGCAAATTCCTCTCTGTCAGGCGAAGACGCGGTAATTGAAGGATTTAATATCAGTGACTTCGGCAGCAAATACTATATGATCGGCAGTTTTTACAATACCTTTTCGGAAAAGCAGCTAACTGTATTTGCTCCGATCACTCCCGGCTACCGGGTGCGCGGATACGTGCTGATACATAAGCCGCTGTCTGATATTTCCGCTTACAGCTATGAACTGTTAGACATCGTATATATTACGCTGCTGCTGTTGTTTTTGCTTGCCTTTATTTTGCTGCTGCTGTTTTCTCTGTTTATTTACCGACCGATCCGCAGGATGGCATCAGTCGCGGATGCCTATATAGACGGAGACTTTTCGCAGAAAATCAATATCCATACGCAGGACGAGCTGGGGCACCTTGCAGCCGCTTTTGACTATATGGCAAACGAACTGAATACGTTAGAAGACGACCAGCGCAAATTTGTGTCCAATGTATCCCACGACTTCCGTTCACCGCTGACCTCGATCAAGGGCTATGTCGAAGCGATCCTAGACGGCACGATCCCATATGAAATGCAGGATAAGTATTTAAACATTATCCTGTTTGAGACAGAACGTCTGAACAAGCTGACGAGCAGCATTTTAGAACTGAACAAGTTTGGCTCGCACGGCAAGGCGATCCTGTATATGAAGCATTTTGACATTAACTATATTATCCGCATGACGGCGTTAGCCTTTGAAGGGCGGTGCAGTGAAAAGCACATGTCCATTGAGCTGATTTTATCCGGGCAGAACCTATATGTAACGGCGGATATGGCAAAGATCCAGCAGGTGATCTACAACCTGACCGATAACGCGATCAAATTCAGCCACCCGGATTCGTCGATTACAATCGAAACAACCGAAAAAAACGACAAAGTATTCGTATCCGTCAAGGATTCCGGCATCGGCATCCCAAGCGACAGCCTGAAAAAAGTTTGGGAGCGATTTTATAAAACCGACCTGTCGCGCGGCAAAGACAAGCGCGGCACCGGACTGGGGCTTGCGATTGTCAAAGAGATCATCCAGGCGCATGACGAAAATATTAACGTCATCAGCACCGAAGGCGTCGGTACGGAATTTATTTTTACACTGTCCTTATCCAAAGAGCAGTTTTCCGCAACATAATAAACTGCCGGAAAAACAGACATTTCACATCTGCTTTTCCGACAGTATTCTTTTACAAATCTTATTTTACCGATAATATTGATTCACAAAACTACACCAATTCAATAATTACCTGCATAGCGCCGTCACCTCTACGCTGGCCAAGTTTTACAATTCTTGTATAACCGCCGTTTCTGCCAACATATTTTGGTGCAACTTCATCGAACATTCTGGCAACGAGATCTACTTCCTTTTTGTCCTTGCGCTTATTGGAAGTAACTACTTTGCCGTCTTTTCTTGTCGTTGTGGAGCTTGTTACAGGATAGAGAATTTTCAGCATTTCCCTTCTTGCATGAAGACGAGACGGTTTGTCTTTCTTGATCGTCTTGTCTACTTCGTCATAGACTGTTTTTCTCTTGCCGTCTACGACTTCTTTTACTCTCTTGCCTTCTGCGTCTTTGCGCGGCACTTTTGCCTTTACCGTAACTTCTTCAAAGTTGTCTTTTTCACGGATCGCCATAGCAATCAGCTTTTCTGCAATCTTGCGCACTTCTTTTGCTCTGGCTTCGGTTGTTACGATCTTGCCGTGATATAACAACTGTGTTACCTGGTTACGCAGTAACGCTTTTCTTTGAGCAGAATTTTTGCCCAGTTTTCTATACATTGCCATTTTTATTTCCTCCAAATCGTGGTACATTCGGCAGCACACTTCGGAATTATCTGCCGGATGCTGATATTTTCATGTCAATTCGCCACACGGCAAAGCTTGACCGGGCTGCACTCTTACGGCATTACCATCCCAGCCTTTTTGCTTATCTTTTATTCATCTCCTGGATTCAACTGAAGCCCTAACTCTTTCAGTTTTGCCAATACCTCTTCTAAAGACTTACGTCCAAGGTTACGAACTTTCATCATGTCATCCGGTGTCCGGTTGGTCAGTTCTTCGACCGTGTTGATTCCGGCACGTTTTAAGCAGTTATAAGACCGCACAGACAGTTCCAGTTCGTCAATGTTCATTTCGAGGACTTTTTCCTTCGCGTTGTCTTCCTTCTCAACCATGACCTCTGCTGTCTTCGCATTTTCGGACAAGTCGATAAAGAGATTCAAATGTTCACTTAATACCTTAGCTGCAAGGCTTACCGCCTCATCCGGTTCCAATGTTCCATTGGTAAATACTTCCAGTGTCAGCTTATCATAATCCGTGATCTGGCCAACACGCGTATTTTCCACGGTCAGATTTACACGCTCTACCGGCGTGTAAATAGAATCTACGGCAATCACGCCGATTGGAAGCTCTGGATTTTTATTTTTATCTGCGCTGATGTATCCACGTCCTTTTGTAATCGTCAGCTCCATATACAGCTTGGAGTCCGCCCCGCCATTTAAGTGGGCGATCTCCAGCTCTGGATTTAAGATTGAGATATCGGTATCTACCTGGATATCCGCGGCTGTGACTACACCTTCGCCTTCAAATTCGATGTAAGCAACTTTAGACTCGTTTGTACTGCTGGTATTTTTCAATGCCAGATTCTTAATGTTCATAATGATCTCAGAAACATCTTCCTTTACACCCGGAATGGAACTGAATTCATGCAGAACACCATCAATTTTCACCTGACTCACGGCTACCCCCGGAAGGGAAGACAGCATAATTCTCCTGAGAGAATTACCGAGCGTTGTACCATAGCCCCTTTCCAAAGGTTCCACTACGAAACGGCCGTACTTTTTGTCTTCGGAAATTTCTGCAATTTCAATGTTGGGTCTTTCAAAATCGAACACTACCAAGTCCCTCCTTTTCGGATCAAGTGTGCATTACATCAATTATTTCGAATATAACTCGACAATAAGCATTTCCTTTACAGGCACATCGATCATTTCACGGGTAGGCAGTTCTTTGACGGTTCCCTGCAAGTTTTCCAAATTTACGTCAATCCATTCTGGAACCAGTCTGCCGGCTGTCACCGCTACGATATCCTTCATTCTTTGAATGCTTTTTTTACTTTCTTTAATTTCTACTACATCGCCTGCTTTTACGCGGTAAGACGGAATATTTACCTGCTTTCCGTTTACCAATACGAACTTATGGCCGACGATCTGTCTAGCTTCCCTGCGGGTTCTTGCATATCCCATACGGAAAACGACATTATCCAGTCTGGATTCAAGAATGGTCATCAGGTTTGTACCTGTCATCCCTTTCATCCGGTCTGCTTTTTCATAATAGTTATGGAACGGCTTTTCCAATACGCCGTAAATAAATTTTGCTTTCTGTTTTTCACGAAGCTGCAATGCATATTCGGACATTTTCCGATTTGTTCTTTGCAGTGTCCGTTTGGACTTTTTATCATATCCCAAATAACTTGGCTCTAAACCAAGAGATCTACATCTTTTCAGTACAGGTACTCTATTTACTGCCATCTTCGTCTATCCCTCCTAATTAAACTCTTCTACGTTTTGGCGGACGGCATCCATTATGAGGCACCGGAGTTACGTCTCTGATGGAAGTAACTTCAAGGCCACATGCAGAAAGTGCGCGGATTGCTGCTTCTCTTCCTGACCCTGGTCCTTTTACCATGACATCAACTGTTTTTAAACCGTGTATAAGAGCTGCTTTTGTAGCTGTCTCTGCTGCCATCTGTGCAGCATACGGAGTAGATTTCTTTGAACCTCTAAATCCAAGGCCGCCTGCGCTTGCCCAGGATAAGGCATTTCCTTCAGTATCTGTAATTGTAACAATAGTATTATTAAAAGATGACTGAATATGTGCCTGACCACGTTCAACGTTTTTCTTAATACGCTTTTTTGTTACTTTTTTTGCAACTTTCTTAGCCATTTCTAAACTAACCTACTTTCTGTAATTATTATTTCGCAACTTTATCGCTGATTATTGTTTGCTATTTCTTCTTATTTGCAACAGTTCTCTTCGGGCCTTTTCTTGTTCTTGCATTTGTCTTTGTCTTCTGTCCGCGAACCGGAAGTCCTTTTCTGTGACGGATTCCGCGATAGCATCCGATTTCCTGTAATCTCTTGATGTTCAGGGCGATCTCCCTGCGCAGGTCACCTTCTACAGTCTGTGTTTCGTCAATCACAGCGCTGATACGCTTTACTTCCTCGTCTGTCAGGTCTCTGCAACGGGTATCCGGGTTTACTTTTGCTTCTGCAAGAATGCGGTTTGAGCTTGTTCTGCCAATGCCGTAGATATAAGTCAAACCGATTTCCACACGTTTCTCTCTTGGTAAATCTACACCTGCGATACGTGCCATGTGTACTGCACCTCCATAATTCTTAAATTCGTATAATTTTGTGTTGTTTTTCCTTTGTCCAGACTATACAGCTCCGCATATACGGCCTGAAATGTGTGTATAGCCTGTAAAAACCGGCACCTTCCGCCGGCATCCCCTCGGTATAAAAGATGCCGCGCCCAGCCGTGCCCGCTGCTTATTATGAATCAGCAGAAACCTGCTGACAGCCGCACATAATAAAGATTATTTGATCGCTCGCAAACCTGCTTGTCTGCTGCAAACAGCCCATTCTTATCCCTGACGCTGTTTGTGTTTCGGATTTTCGCAGATAATCCTGATACTTCCTTTTCTCTTGATTACCTTGCATTTTTCGCAAATCGGCTTAACTGATGATCTTACCTTCACAGCAAATCCTCCTTTCCTTACACCCGCAGCCGCTGCTGCCATATCCTGCTTTCGCATTACTGGCATAGCGCTCCAGGGTTCATTCCAAAGCGTTCAGCCCACATTATAGCACGGTGTTCCAAAAATTGCAACAAAAAAATTAAATTATTCCTAATTCCTGTATTCTTGCGTAAACCCGCTCAAATACATACCGCAGCGCCCGATACCGGCTGCTCTCTGCCAGCTTTAAAAACGCCTGTTCATCAAACCGCAGATCGGTATATTCGATATATTGAAAGGCAAGCTCCCGAATGGTTTCCTTTGTATTAAACATCTGGCTGAGCGTATCACCCGCTTCGATTTTAAAATAGTCTGCCACAAGCGCGCAGTTTAAATCAAACATCGGCGCAACCGCCTCTAAGCTGCCAGTATCATTGTTCATCATAAATCCGTAATTCTGCGTATGCCTGTCTGTATTAATAATGATATAATCAAGTACCGGAATACACGCAAACTTGCTTCCCCAGCGTTCCAGGCACTGTTTCCTGAAATCAATCTTGCGCCTTTTGCAGTAATCCATTACTTCCCATGCTTCTATAAAAGAGTGCTCCTCCTGCACAAAATTCTGACAGATCGACACATACGCGGTGCCGCGTGCTGTTTCCTTAATATCGCTTAAATATACGATACTGTCCAGGCGGTTGTGAAAGCATTCCAAAATCTCTGAAGCAAGCACTTCCATCCGCGTATTTACATATTCATTTGTCTTGTCCGATTTCAGCAGATACAGGGTGTCTCCCAGATATACCCAGCCTTTGCGGAACAGCCCTTTTGTCGTTAGCTCCGGGCAGATTGGATTCGTTGTGATCGTAGGGGAAAATCCGCTCAGCGACAGGTCTAAAATATCACTGAGCTGGTTCTGGCGGATATTGATCTTTGCCCAGTCCGCCACTTCCTCATCCTCTTTTACCCAATAGCTGTCTACGATCGATACGCCTTTACATTTAATGCAGATATTGACCCGGTTGTCCGTCGAGTCCACCTGCGGGATCTGGAACGCCGCATAGATCTGCTTTGCATTGTCCCTGGATAACGACAGCACCCTGCTGCTTAAATATGCCTTTACCTCCTGTATATTATGTAAAATATCCTTCATCTTTGTCGAAAGCCGAATATTCGACCGCAGACAATACGGAAGCAGGTCATTACGAATCACTTCCACTACAAAATCTTCAAGATCAAAATATAACACTTCTGTATTTTTTAGCATCAAATACATGACATTTCATCACCTTCTACTTTTTCCGGCATATCGCGTCGTCAGCTTTTTATGCCTGCCTGATTAAACTCGCATCGTTTTCTGTTCTATTTCTATTTCTTCTTCTTTGACTCTTCCTTCCCCTTTTTGCCTTTCACTCCCTCTTCTTCTTTTTTTGCCTTTTTCGCTTTTTTATATCCGTTAATATCATACTTTTCTTCGTATTCTTCAAAATAAACGGCGTAATCCGAATTTTTGCGTTCTCTTACGGTCTTTACATAACCGTGGATGTCAAACTCTGAATATCCAAGCTCAATCATTGCAACCGCCACATTCGAGCAGTGCGCCCCGATACGCTCCAAATTCGCCAGCAGGTCGTTAAACGCAAATCCCTGCTTGAGCTCACATTTGCCATGCTGCAACCGCTTAATATGCCTTAGCTTTAGCTCATCACACAAGATACCGATCAACTCACGCAGCGGCTCCACACGGTACGCTGTCTGCTGGTCATCTTCCATAAACGCGTTCACTGTCAGGTCAACGATCTCCGAAACGGCGGATTCCAGTACGCCCAGCTCATACATGCCTTCTTTGGAAAAAGAAGTCTTTTTTTCATACAGCTCATTCGCCACTTTTGAAATATTGCTGGCGTGGTCGCCTAACCGCTCAAAGTCGCTCAGCGTGTGCAAAAACTTGGATACCTCGCTGTTTTGCGCAATCGTCATCTCACGCCCGGTAAGCTGCATCAGATAGGTTCCAAGCTTATCCTCATATTTGTCGATCAGGTTTTCTTTTTCTTGTATTTTATGGTACTGCTCTTCGGAATATTCAGTCAAAAGCCCCAGCGCCGCGCCGATATTTTTTTTCACCTTTTTTGCCATCCCGTTCATTGCCTGGTGGCTCTGTGCAATCGCAAGCGGCGGATAAGCCAGAAAACGCTCTTCCAGCAAATCAAAGTCTGCCTGGTCTTCCTTGTCCTCCTGCGTATCGCGCACCAGCACAAATACCAGTTTTTCAATCCCTTTAATAAACGGGCACAATACCAGAATCGTCGCCATACGGAACACCGTATTCAGCAGCGCGATCCGAACCGGGTTCATAACCAAATCCATAAACGCAAAGTGTACAACCGCATCGACCGTATAAAATACCGTAGACCACAGTAACATACCGAACAAATCATTGATCAGGTAAATAAGCGCCGTCCGTTTCCCGTTTTTGTTTGTGCCGATCGAAGACAGCAGCACCGGACATGCCGCGCCGACGCCAATGCCCATCGTAATCGGCAGCGCCGACGCAAACGTAATCCCGCCGGTCACCGACAGTGCCTGCATAATGCCGACGGAAGCGGAAGCGCTTTGCAGCACGGCGGTAAACAGGATCCCGACTAAAATGCCCATAAACGGATTGGAAAACATCGTCAGTGCGTTGACAAAATGCTCGTTGCTCTTAAGCGGCGACACAGCGCCGCTCATCGTCTGCATACCGACCATCAAAATCGAAAATCCGAGCATAATATCCCCGACATTATGATAAGATGCTTTTTTCATAAACATCTTAAAAATAATACCGATCACCGCAACGACCGCAGAAATCGTCGCTGTCGACAATAGCTGCGCAATTCCGCCCGTCCCTTCGATATAAGACAGGCATAAAATCCATCCGGTAATGCTCGTCCCGATGTTCGCGCCCATAATAATGCCGATCGCCTGCGACACTTTCATCATTCCCGCGTTGACAAAGCCGACGACCATAACCGTAGTGGCAGAAGACGACTGAATAATCGCCGTCACAGCCGTGCCGAGCAAAATACCTTTCAGCGGCGTATTCGTCAGCCTGTACAAAATCAGTTCCAGCTTTTCCCCAGCCGCCTTCTTTAAGCCGTCTCCCATCAGGGACATCCCAAACAAAAACAGTGCTACCCCGCTTAACAAAGATAAGATCAGTGTAAATCCTTCCATATTGTTGTTTTCCTCTTCATCTGTAACAATTTCTTCATTAATAGATTACATATCCTTTACACATATTTTACATTCTAACACATCTTATCTTAAAATGGAAGAAAAAGACCAATCTTGAAATAAAAACAGGCTGTCAGAATATCACACTTCCTAACAGCCCGCTGTCCTATCAAAAGAAACGCTTTATTTATCTCTCCAAATAATCCGCCCCTTTGTCAGATCATATGGCGACATCTCGATCGTCACTTTGTCACCCGGCAAAATACGGATAAAGTTCATCCGCAGCTTCCCGCTGATATGCGCCAGAATCTGGTGCCCGTTTTCCAGCTCTACCTGAAACATTGCGTTCGGCAGCTTTTCCACTACCTTTCCTTCTACTTCAATTACATCTGCTTTCGACATTTTCATTCCTCCATCAAAACTGTTTTCATACTGTCTTTCCTATACCGCAAGGTACATATGATTCAGATATTCCTCTTCTTCCTCTGTTACCGACAATAGCTCCGGCGCGCTGCGCGTAATCAGTATCGTATTTTCATAATGCGCAGACAGCGAACCGTCCGCCGTCGTGACCGTCCAGCCATTTGGCGACCAGTTGACCTTCCATGTGCCGGCATTGATCATCGGCTCTACCGCAAGCGTCATTCCCGGACGCAGCCGCATCCCCCGGAACCGCTGTCTAAAGTTCGGGATTTCAGGCGGCTCATGCATATTTCTGCCAATGCCGTGGCCGACCAAGTCTCTGACTACGCCATAGCCAAACTGTTTGGCATAGTCGCCAATCGCCGCTGAGATATCAAAAAGCCGTCCCCCTGCCTTTGCATACTGCATACCTGCAAAAAAACAAAGCTTCGTCCTCTCGATCAGTTCAGCCGCCTGCTTTGATATGTTCCCGACGCCGATCGTTCTCGCGGCATCCGACTGATACCCTTTATAAATGACTCCCGTATCCAGGCTGATCATATCGCCCTCTTTGACAATCCGGTTTTTCGACGGTATGCCGTGTACGACCTCATCATTGACAGATACGCAGACAGAAGCAGGAAATCCCTCATAATTTAAAAAAGAAGGAATGCATCCATAGCTCCGTATTAATTCTTCGCAAATACGGTCAATGTCCAGGGTAGACATTCCGGGCACAATTTCCTGGGCAAGCTCCTTATGGACCCTGCCCAGGATTCTGCCCGCCGTCCGCATCAGTTCTATCTCTTTTGCAGATTTTATCGACACTGGCATCTCTTATGCTCCCAGAATCCCTATAATCGCATCAAAGACAGCTTCCATCGGCTGTGTGCCGTCTACGGATTTTAATATATTCTGCTTCTTATAATAATCGATCAACGGCTGTGTCTGGTCATGATATACTGTCAGACGCTTCTGTACCGTTTCCGGCTTGTCGTCGTCTCTTAATACGGTCTGTGCGCCGCAGGCATCACAGATCCCTTCTGCCTTTGTCGGATTGAACTCTACATGGTAAGTAGCGCCGCAGCTTAAACATGCCCGGCGTCCGCCCATACGGTTTACGATGTTCTCATCCGGCACATCCACGTCGATTGCATAGTCCATCTTCTGGCCGATTTTATTTAACGCTTCATCCAAAGCTTCCGCCTGCGGAATTGTACGCGGAAAACCGTCCAGCACAAACCCGTTCTTGCAGTCATCCTGCTGAATGCGATCCATTACAAGGTCACAGGTCAGCTCATCCGGCACCAATGCACCCTGATCCATATACTCTTTTGCCTTTTTGCCCAGCTCTGTGCCGTTTTTAATGTTGGCACGGAAAATATCGCCGGTAGAGATGTGCGGGATGGTGTACTTTTCAGCAATCCGCTTTGCCTGCGTGCCTTTGCCTGCGCCTGGAGCGCCTAACATGATAATTTTCATAATTAAAAAACCTCCTGATTTGATTTATTTACAGTATATTCATCTTTTTTGTGAATACCGCACTGTTTATAACAACCATATCATAAATTGGGACTTTTTTCTACTGTAAAGTTGTTGTTTTTGCGGAAGAAGAGGGAGTTGGCGTTGTGGTGGGTTTTTTGCGGATAGGACGCAAAATCTCCTCCATCGAAGCCGCCGTAAAGCGGTCAAGCGCGCTGTGATTTGTCAATGCTTTTATGATTCTCCAGCCATCTTTACTATGAACTGCATTTTCCGGTACTGGCAAAAATCCAAAATCAAGATAGATTTTGCAGGCGAGCCATGTCGTCGTCTGTGTCGGGATTTTTGCATGTATATAGCCCAGATCCCGCATAAGGCAAAGTACATATGCAATCAGCGGCTTTGACAAGCCCTTGCCCTGATATTCCCTGTGCACAGCAACCCAATGTAGCCAGCCGTCGCCAGACTGGTCCTTTCCTGTAATATCATAATAGGCTGTTGCTGTTGCTATTTTTTCACCTTGTGGATTTTCGATAAAAACCATACGGTTTAATAGAGTGTCCTCTTTGCCGCCATAATAGCGATCCCATACTTCCAGCCCCTGTTTATAATCTTTTAATTCTTTTGCAGAGATTTCTATTTGAATCCAATGCTTTTGTTCGCCATCCTTGTAAAAGGCAAACCGATAGCCCTCTGGAAGCTGATATACTGGGATCTGATTTAGATTGCGCTCCAGCAACAGTTCATAATACGGAATGCGGCTGTCATGATTATCAAATTTTATGCCTGTATACATCATCAAATACCTCCACTATTTACTAAGGATCACACACAGTCCATCTTCCATTTCTTTTTCCACTTTCCCTCTTAACCAATCCCTTTTGCTGTAATGATATGGTGATTTTCTTTATCGTCCGTTCCGATTTGCCAATTCTTGCTGACAGTTCCTTTTGCGTAATTTTCGGTTCTTCCTTCATCATATTTAATACTGCCAATTCCTCCAAAGTGCAAATATTGCACTTTGAAACATCTATCCTTGCACTTTGGATTCTTTTTATTGCTGCAACATGCATGTCACGATTTCTTAACGCATGGTTTGTTCCTAACAGCAAATTGTCAAAAAACTTTTCCAAATATTCGGTAGTCGCATAGATACCTTCTTTCAGATTGTTATAATTTGCCCGCACCAGTGCATTTCTAAAGTACCAGGAATGTGCCGAAAACGCTTCATTTTGAATCGTAAACCCGAAGGTCTTTAAATATTTTATGATAAATACAGCCGTTGTTCGTGTATTTCCTTCACAAAACGGATGAATCTGCCAGATATCTGAGGTGAATTTTGCAAGATGCCTGACTGATTCCTGTAACGTAAGCTCCTGATAGGAAAATTGTTTTTCTGTTTGAAAATCATATTCCAAAGTTGCCTGAATACTGTCTGCGGACGCATACAGCACTGTCTCTCCCTGCAACACCCATTCCTGCTTTGTAATATTATAAGGGCGTATCTTTCCTGCATGATCGTAGATTCCCAGAAATAGTCGTCTGTGTATCATCAGGTACTCTGCTGGCGAAAATTGAAAGGTCTTTTCTCCCAGTTCCCTGGCAATCCTTGCAGCTACTTTATCCGCTTCTTCTGTTTCACATTCTGCTTCCCTGCGGTTTTCCCGCGATTGATAGTAGCTTTCAATCCTGTGCTGCGCCGTATCCATGTCGATACTGCCTTCGATATGCTCTTTTGCTGTCTGTAATAAATATGTCGAAGTTTCCAGCCCGTCCACATCCTGTAATCCGATCGCAGTGCTCCACGCATATGTTTTTTCTGCTTTTTCGGGTTCCCCCTGCTGAAGATACGGTTCTAAGTCAAACTGCCATGCCTTGCCTGCGCTTTCGTGTTCCATTCCCTCTCCTTTACGCAAAGAGAGATACAGCCGAAACTGTATCCCCCACAACCTCTATTCACTTAAGAATCCCTTATAATACCGCACAACCATCTTCGATTCGATCTGTTTAATTGTTTCAATAACAACACCTACGATAATGATAATGGATGTTCCGCCAAACGATACGTTTGCCTTAAACACACCGTTAAAGAAGATCGGAACGACCGCACAGATCGACAGCCCGACAGCGCCGATAAATACGATATAATTTAAGATCTTTGTCAGATATTCACTCGTTGGTTTGCCCGGACGGATGCCAGGAATAAAACCGCCTTGCTTTTTCATATTATCTGCAATCTCAAGCGGATTGAACGTAATCGACGTATAGAAATATGCAAATACGATCACGAGTACGAGATATACGGCAAGTCCAACTGTTAAAACTGGATTCGCCGGATCACACCAGTTACGCTGCTGCAAGCCGTTTAAGATCTTTCCGCCTATGCCTGTCCCGCCGTCTACACCGAGCAGCGTACAGATTACAACCGGAAATTCCATAATCGACTGCGCAAAGATAATCGGAATAACACCGCCTGTATTGACCTTTAACGGAATAAAAGAGCTTTGTCCGCCGACGGTCTTTCTGCCTTGGATCTTCTTGGAATACTGTACCGGAATCTTTCGTTCCGCATCCTGCAATAAGATTACAAATACGACTGTCAGCAGAATGATTGCAAGAATGATAACTGCCGCAAGTACGCCTCTTGCCACCTTTTGATTCTTTACAAACTGTTCATATAAGGTTGACATATCAGCCGGGATTCTGGATACAATGTTGATTACCAGCACGATAGAAATCCCGTTGCCGACACCTTTTTCCGTGATCTGCTCCCCGATCCACATCAGTACTGCGGATCCTGCGGTCAGAATACATACTACCTGAATCACAGAAAATACACTATAATCCATCAGATATCCCATTCTGCCGAATCCGATTGCCATTGCAATGGATTCGATCAATGCAAGCGCTATCGTTACATAACGGGTAATGCTTGCAATTTTCTTTCTGCCTTCTTCACCGTCACGCTGCATCTCCTCCAGCTTTGGAATCGCGATAGTAAGGAGCTGCATAATGATGGAAGACGTAATATACGGTGTGATACTCAATGCAAATACAGACATTTCATTGAACGATCCGCCGGTAATCGCATCAAAAAAGTTAAATGCCCCGTTCGTCTGTGAGCTGAACCATTCTGCAAATAAAGCAGAGTCAATACCCGGACAAGGAAGCTGTGAGCCTAACCGGATCACGATTAGCATAAAAAATGTATATACTAACCGTTCCCGGATTTCTTTAACCTTGAATGCACCACGAAGTGTCTGTAACATTAGATCACCTCTGCTTTTCCACCAAGAGCCTCAATCTTTTCTTTTGCGCCAGCGCTGAATGCATTGGCCTGAACAGTGAGCTTCTTGGTTAATTCTCCATTTCCAAGAATTTTGACGCCGTCTCTTGGATTTTTAACGATTCCTGTCTCGATTAACGTGTCTACGGTAATCGTAGAATCATTATCAAATCTTTCAAGCTCCGATACATTGATCCCAACGATTATCTTAGAATTAAAATTCTTAAAGCCTCTCTTTGGTAATCTTCTGTATAATGGCATCTGGCCACCTTCAAAGCCTGGCCTTGGTGCTCCTGAACGAGCTTTTTGGCCTTTGTGTCCCTTACCGGCTGTCTTGCCGTTGCCTGAACCGTGTCCGCGTCCTTTTCTGAATCTATCTTTTCTCGAGCCCTCTGCGGCTTTTAAACTTGATAAGTCCATACTGACACCTCCTTATTGTGTATTATGCTTCTTCAACTTTTACATATGGTGCGATCTTTCTGAGTGCACCCTGTGTCGCAGCATTGTCTGGGAATGTTTTTGTCTGGTTGAGCTTGCGAAAGCCCAGAGATTCAATAATTTTACGATTCCTTGGCACTGCGCCGATTTTTGATCTGATCAGTGTTACCTTTAACATTTTCTCTGCCATTTCATGCCTCCTAACCTACAATCTCTTCTACAGATTTACCGCGGAGCTTAGCAACTTCTTCTGGAGATTTTAACTGAGCCAGAGCAGCGATTGTAGCAAGCACAACATTCTGCTTATTATTAGATCCTAAAGATTTTGTACGGATATTCTTAATTCCTGCCAGTTCGCAAACACTACGTGCAGGCCCGCCGGCGATGATACCAGTACCATCTGGAGACTTCTTAAGCAGTACCGTAGCACCTGTATGCTTGCCCAGAATATCATGTGTAATACTCTTGTTATCATCTAATTTGACAGTAATGAGTTTTTTCATAGCATCTTCTTTACCCTTGCGGATTGCCTCAGGAATTTCTGCTGCTTTACCCATTCCTGCGCCTACATGTCCGTTGCTGTCACCGACAACTACTAAAGCTGAAAAGCGCATGTTTCGTCCACCCTTTACAACCTTCGTGACACGTTTGATTGCTACAACGTTTTCTGTTAACTCTAACTGACTAGCATCAATTATTTCACGTTTCATGTAACTGTTTCCTCCTACTTAGAATGTTAAACCAGCTTCTCTGGCTGCGTCTGCCAGAGCCTGCACTTTGCCCTGATAAATATATCCGCCGCGGTCAAAGACAACCGTTGTAATACCCTTTTCCAAAGCTCTTTTTGCGATCACAGTACCGACCTGTGCCGCAGCAGCGACATTATTTGTCTTTTCCACTGCTTCTTTTATGTCTTTATCCAGCGTGGAAGCCGCTGCGATGGTATTGCCAACTGTATCGTCAATGATCTGAGCGTACATATGATTATTACTTCTAAAAACTGCCAGACGCGGTCTTGCCGTTGTCCCGGAAATACGGTTGCGCAGTCTTCTGTGTTTATTTTCACGAACCTTAGCTCTTGATTCCTTTCTAACCATCTCTCGTCACCCTTTCATTTATTTCTTACCAGTCTTACCAACTTTACGCCGAATAACTTCATCCATATATTTAATACCTTTGCCCTTGTAAGGTTCTGGTCTTCTCTTATCTCTGATCTCAGCAGCATACTGACCGACTTTTTCCTTGTCGATTCCTTTGATTGTGATTTTGTTGCCTTCTACCACAGACTCCAGTCCTTCTGGATCTTCCATAACAACCGGGTGGGAATAACCAAGGTTCAAGGTCAGCTTATTGCCGGATTTTGCAGCTCTGTAGCCGACACCGTTTACTTCAAGCTGCTTTGTGTAGCCATCAGTAACACCTACTACCATATTGTTGATCAGTGTTCTTGTAAGACCATGCAAAGATTTCATTTTCTTAAGATCATTTGGCCTTGTAACCAAAATCTGTCCGTCTTCCTGCTTAATTGTCATTTCAGACGGCAGCACTCGTTCCAGTTCGCCCTTTGGTCCCTTTACTGTTACTTTATTATTTTCTGCAATCTCTACAGTAACGCCTGCCGGGACCGCGATTGGCATTCTACCTATACGTGACATGCCCGTACCTCCTGTTTATTTTAAAAAATGAATCGATTACCATACAAATGCTAATACTTCTCCGCCAACCTGCATCTTTCTTGCTTGTTTATCTGTAATCACGCCTTTGTTTGTAGACAAAATCGCAATTCCCAAACCGCCGAGCACGGAAGGAATTTCATCCTTGCCAGCGTATACGCGAAGCCCTGGCTTAGAGATTCTCTTGATGCCTGTAATAATTTTTTCATTCTTATCAGCGCCATATTTTAATGTGACACGGATTGCTTTGAAATTACCGTCATCAACGATATCGTATTTCGCAATGTAGCCTTCATTTACAAGAATGTCAGCAATAGCGGTCTTCATCTTGGATGACGGAATATCTACTGTATCATGTTTAGCAGTATTTGCGTTACGTATTCTTGTAAGCATATCTGCGATTGGATCATTCATTGTCATGATTGAATTTCCTCCTTAAATATTATCTGGGTGTCACTGTTTTACCAGGAAGCCTTCTTTACTCCCGGGATCTGGCCCTTATATGCTAATTCACGGAAGCATACACGGCAGATTCCATATTTCCTTAACACAGAATGTGGACGACCACAGATCCTACAGCGTGTATACTCTCTGGTAGAGAATTTCTGTTTACGCTGCTGTTTTACTTTCATAGAAGTCTTTGCCATAATTTCCCTCCTGATTACTTCTGAAATGGCATGTTGAACTGAGCTAATAATTCACGCGCTTCTTCGTCTGTCTTTGCTGTCGTTACAAAAATTACGTCCATGCCGCGCACCTTGTCGATCTTGTCAAATTCTACTTCCGGGAAGATCAACTGCTCTTTGATGCCAAGTGCATAATTTCCCCTTCCGTCGAAAGAGTTTGGATTGACACCTCTAAAGTCACGCACACGAGGCAGTGCAAGGTTTACAAGACGATCTAAAAACTCATACATTTTTTCGCCTCTTAACGTTACCTTACAGCCAATCGGCATACCCTCTCTGATCTTGAAGTTCGCGATTGATTTTTTAGATATGGTCTTGATCGGCTTCTGGCCGGTGATCAATTCCATATCGCTCATAGCTGCTTCTAATATTTTCGCATTTTCTTTTGCTTCGCCGATACCCATGTTTACCACGATCTTATCCAGCTTCGGCACCTGCATACGATTGTTATATCCGAATTTTTTGATCATAGCATCTACGATCTCATTCATATACTGATCTCTTAATCTGCTCACGTTTGGACCTCCCTTCCTTCTCTTCGTACTTAGTCAATAATGTCGCCAGTAGATTTTGCAAAACGGACTTTTTTATCTCCGTCAAACTTAAATCCGATTCTTGTCGGCTGTCCCTTATGCAGATACATTACGTTAGAAATATGAATTGGCCCTTCCTGGTGTACAATCCCACCCTGCTGATTCTGCATAGATGGTTTTGTATGCTTGGTAATCATATTGATGCCTTCCACAAGCAGTGTATTGTTCTTGCGGTTTACAGCAATGACTTTACCTTCTTTGTCTTTATCTCTGCCGGCAATCACTTTTACAGTATCGCCTTTTTTTATTTTTAACATTGCCATCTTTGCTACCTCCTATAATACTTCAGGAGCCAGAGAAACGATCTTCATGAAATGCTTGTCACGAAGCTCTCTCGCTACTGGTCCGAAAATACGGGTTCCTCTCGGAGTCTGGTCATCTTTTATAATAACTGCGGCATTTTCATCAAAGCGGATGTAAGAGCCGTCTTTGCGTCTTGTCTCACGTACTGTACGCACAACGACTGCTTTTACAACATCACCTTTTTTAACAACGCCGCCTGGTGTTGCATCTTTAACGGTCGCAGTAATAATATCGCCAATGTGTGCATATCTTCTTGTAGAACCGCCCATAACACGAATGCAAAGCAATTCCTTTGCTCCGGTATTGTCAGCGACCTTGAGTCTGCTTTCCTGCTGAATCATGCTGGAATCCTCCTTGTACTATTATTTCGCTCTCTCAACGATTTCAACAAGTCTCCATCTCTTATCCTTAGATAACGGCCTTGTCTCCATGACTCTGACGGTATCACCGATCTTGCAGTCGTTGTTCTCATCATGAGCTTTTAATTTATAAGTTCTTTTAACGATCTTGTTGTATAACGGATGTCTTACATTGTCTTTTACAGCTACAACAATGGTCTTCTGCATCTTATCGCTTACAACAACACCAACACGTGTTTTTCTTAAATTTCTATCCACGATATCATTCTCCTTCCTGAGATCTAGGCATTCGCTTTTTCGGTAATCACGGTCTGAATTCTTGCAATATTTTTTCTTACTTCTTTAATTCTGCCTGTATTCTCCAACTGGTTTGTTGCATTCTGGAATCTCAAATTGAAAAGTTCTTTCTTAGCCTCTACTAACTGAGCGTTTAAGTCCGCCGGCGTCTGTGTCCGTAATTCTTCTAAATATTTACTTGCTTTCATTTGATTCACCGCCTTCTAAGTCTGCACGCGAAACTACTTTACATTTACAAGGTAATTTGTGTGTAGCGAGACGCAATGCTTCTCTCGCAGTTTCTTCCGCAACTCCATCAATTTCAAACAATACACGTCCCGGTTTTACAACGGCTACCCAGTATTCCAGGGAACCTTTTCCTGAACCCATTCGAGTTTCTGCCGGTTTTGCAGTTACAGGTTTGTCTGGGAATATTTTAATCCAAATCTTACCGCCACGCTTTACATAACGTGTCATCGCAATACGTGCCGCCTCAATCTGGTTTGATTTGATCCATGCCGGTTCCATTGCTACAATACCAAATGCACCGTTTGTAATCTTATTGCCTCTCGCAGCTTTTCCTCTCATAGAGCCGCGGAACTGTTTTCTATGCTTTACTCTTTTCGGCATTAACATAATTACTGAGCGCCTCCTTCCTTATTTCCCTTCGTCGGAAGAATCTCCCCTTTGTAGATCCATACTTTGACACCTACTTTGCCATAGGTCGTATCTGCCTCGGCAAATCCGTAGTCAATGTCTGCTCTCAATGTCTGAAGCGGGATATTTCCTTCGGAATAGAACTCCGTACGAGCCATATCTGCACCGCCTAAACGGCCGGATACTGCTGTCTTGATACCAAGTGCGCCAGATTTTAAGCTTCTGGACATGCAAGACTTCATCGCACGACGGAAAGAAATACGGTTTTCAAGCTGTAATGCAATATTTTCTGCTACAAGCTGCGCATCCTTATCCGGTTTCTTTACTTCTTTGATGTCTACAATCAGCTTCTGCTTTTTGCCGATCTGTAAATATTTCTGAAGCTCTGCTTTTACTTTTTCGATCTCAGTGCCGCCTTTACCGATGACAACACCTGGCTTTGCTGTATATATAATTACTTTTACACGCTCAGAAGCTCTTTCAATCTCAATCTTTGAAATGCCGGCTGCGTATAATTTCTTCTTCAGGAATTCTCTGATCTTATAATCTTCTATTAAACAGTCTGCGAAATTTCCCTCTGCATACCACTTAGAGTCCCAGTCAGCAATGACACCAACTCTTAAGCCATGAGGATTAACTTTCTGTCCCATGCTTTCCCTCCTTATCTCTCATTCAGCACAATGGTGATGTGGCTCATTCTCTTCTCGATCCTGTATGCACGTCCCTGTGCTCTTGGTCTGATTCTCTTCATCGTAGGTCCTTTATTTGCATAGCACTCTTCAATATACAGGTTATCTGCGTTCATCCCGTTATTGTTTTCTGCGTTTGCAATCGCAGACCGTAATAATTTTGCCGTGATCTCAGACGCGTAGCGCGGATTGTAGTCTAAGATAGCAAGCGCTGTCTTTACATCTTTTCCACGGATTGCATCTAATACAAAGCAAGCTTTCTGAACCGACACTCTTGCATAAGATAATTTTGCAGAAGGTCTGGTATCTTTATTTTCATTTCTCTCTCTCTTAATTTGAGATCTATGTCCTTTAGCCATGAAATAGAGCCTCCTTTCCTAATCAGCGAATTATTTCACTCTTGACCTTTTTTCTTCTTTTACATGACCACGGTAAGTTCTTGTAGCAACGAACTCACCCAGCTTATGCCCGACCATATCTTCTGTAACATATACCGGTACATGCTTTCTGCCATCATGCACTGCAAAGGTACGTCCCACGAATGACGGGAAAATTGTGGAACGGCGGGACCATGTCTTAATTACGGCATTATCACCTGCAGCGTTCAGAGCATCTACCTTTTTTAACAGGCTTTCATCTGCGAAAGGACCTTTTTTCAATGATCTTTTACTCATTACTATTCCTCCTATTTACTCTTCATTGCTCTGCCGTCACGTCTTCTTACGATCAGCTTATTCGAAGCTTTCTTTTTCTTACGTGTCTTAAGTCCAAGTGCCGGTTTGCCCCAAGGCGTACTTGGGCCTGGACGTCCGATCGGAGCCCTGCCTTCACCACCACCGTGTGGATGGTCATTCGGATTCATAACAGAACCGCGTACTGTCGGGCGGATACCCATATGACGCTTGCGTCCTGCCTTACCGATATTGATCAGGTTGTGATCACCATTGCCAACAACGCCGATTGTTGCGCGGCAGTTCAGAGGAATCATTCTCATTTCACCAGAAGGAAGTCTTAACGTCGCATATTTGCCTTCTTTTGCCATAAGCTGTGCGCTCAGGCCGGCAGAACGTGCGATCTGACCTCCTTTTCCCGGATACATCTCGATATTGTGTACCTGTGTACCAACCGGGATATTCTCAAGCGGCAGACAGTTGCCGACTCTGACTTCTGCCTGAGGGCCATTCATAACTTTCATGCCGTCTGTCAGGCCAGCCGGAGCCAGGATATATGCTTTTTGTCCATCCTCATAGCAGATCAGTGCAATATTTGCGGAACGGTTTGGATCGTACTCGATACCAACAACCTTTCCTGGAATACCGTCTTTTCTTCTTTTAAAATCAATTATTCTGTATTTCTGTTTATTTCCGCCGCCGCGATGTCTGACGGTTATTTTACCCTGATTATTACGTCCTGAATGTTTCTTTTTCGGTGCCAGTAAAGATTTTTCAGGAGTCTTTTTTGTGATTTCAGAGAAATCAGATCCAGTCATATGTCTTCTGGAAGGTGTGTATGGGTTATAACTCTTAATTCCCATGATTGTTTCTCCTTTCAATGCTTTCTTATCGTGCAAGCTGCACATATTTTACGGATTCTGTCTATCGGCTATGCAGCTTTACAGTCCGCTGAAGATTTCAATATCCGCACTGTCCTCTGTAAGCTGGACAATCGCTTTTTTTCTGTCTGCGGTTCTGCCAACGGTAGCGCCGCGTCTTCTCTTTTTGCCAGGAATATTCATTGTATTGACTTTTTTTACTTTTGTCCCTTCGAACATTCTCTGAACAGCATCCTTAATCATTGCTTTATTTGCTTCTGGATGCACATAAAACGTATATTTCTTATCAGACATGAGATCCATGCTCTTTTCTGTAACCACCGGTTTGAGGATTACATCATAATATTGAACGTTTGCCATTATGCATACACCTCCTCGATTGCTGCTACAGCATCTTTCGATAATACCATTGTATTGTATTTCAAAATATCATACACGTTGATCGTATTCACATACGCCACCTTTACGGTTGGGATATTTCTTGCAGACAACGCAATATTTTCGTTGGTTCCTTCTAATACGACCAGAGCTTTTTCAGCGTTTAACGCTTTTAAGGCGCCGACCATTTTCTTTGTCTTAACCTCATCCAGCTTTAAGTCATCTACAACGATAAACTTGCTTTCATTTACTACAGAAGTGAGCGCTGACTTTAATGCTGCTCTTTTTTCCTTCTTATTTAATTTGAAAGAATAGTCTCTTGGTGTTGGAGCGAATACAATGCCGCCGCCTTTCCACTGCGGAGATCTTGTAGAACCCTGTCTTGCATGGCCGGTTCCTTTCTGTCTCCACGGCTTTCTTCCGCCGCCGCTAACCTCAGAGCGCGTCTTTGCTTTCTGTGTTCCCTGACGTTTGTTGGCAAGCTGCTGTAAGACTGCCATGTGTACCAAGTGTTCGTTCACTTCCACACCGAAGACCGCATCGTTTAATTCGATGCTTCCTACTTCCTTGCCTTCCATATTATAAACAGATACGTTAGCCATCTGTAACATCCTCCTTTCCTGTTATGCGCTATTTATAAGATTTTACTGCTTCTTTGATGGTGACTAATGACTTTTTCGGCCCTGGTACGGAACCTTTTACAAGCAGCAGATTCTTTTCCGCATCTACTCTTACGATCTCAAGATTCTGTACTGTCACCTGCTCATGGCCCATATGTCCCGGCATCCCTTTGCCCTTAAACACCTTGCTCGGTGAAGAACACGCACCGTTAGAACCCTGATGGCGATGGAATTTGGAACCATGTGTCATCGGCCCTCTGTGCTGGCCATGTCTTTTAATAGCGCCCTGGAAACCTTTCCCTTTCGAGATTGCAGTCGCGTCTACCTTGTCGCCTGCCGCAAAAATATCTGCCTTGATCTCGTCTGCCAGCTTATAGTCAGCAGCGTTATCAAACTTGAATTCTCTTACGAATCTCTTGCCAGAAACACCTGCTTTGTCAAAATGGCCTTTTTCTGCCTTTGTAACACCGTGTCTGTTTCTGATTTCTTTCTTGCCGTTGGCGTCTTTGTTGATAATCTTGTCTTTTTTGTCAACAAAACCAACCTGTACCGCACTGTAACCGTCGTTTTCAACTGTTTTGATCTGTGTTACGACGCAAGGCCCTGCCTCTAATACAGTCACCGGAGTGAGTTCTCCGTTTTCGTTGAAGATTTGAGTCATTCCGACTTTTGTAGCTAAAATCGCTTTCTTCATTCTTTTACCTCCTGTTATCCTACAGCGGAACGCAAGTACTGCGTTCATCCTAGAACAGTTAGTAACATAAGTGGAATACCGCCTTGCAGTATTGCTTCTATGATAAAAACCCTTCAGGATTGTTGCCCGATTTTAAAATAGTTACCTGTTTTCTATTTCATTTTGATATCGATATTCACACCAGCCGGTAACTCTAATCTGGTTAATGCATCCACCGTCTTTTGTGTCGGTGCAATAATATCGATCAGTCTCTTATGAGTTCTCTGCTCAAACTGTTCTCTCGAATCTTTGTATTTGTGTACCGCTCTTAAGATTGTAATAACCTCTTTCTTTGTTGGAAGTGGTACCGGCCCGCTCACCTGCGCTCCGTTTTTCTTTACTGTTTCGATAATTTTCTTTGCCGATGCATCGATAAGCTGATGATCGTAAGCTTTGAGTATGATCCTCATTGTTTGACTTGCCATAAAAAAAGTCGCCTCCTTATTCGCACTTAATGTACGACAAGCGGTGACTGTACACGAACCCGTGTGTATCTTTTCGATAACACACCATATTTCTGCTGCCCAGACAGCAGATATTCTAATCGTACAGTGACTTGTCGCCAGTTTCCTAACTTGACATTCGCTCCACGGAAAACCTGCCATCCAAAGGCAGCAACCTCACGCTTCGTCGCTATCATGTCACAGCACTTTGGATTATATATGATAAAATGTAGGAATGCAACATTTTTTTTAAAATTATTGTATTTTTTTTAGTACAATAAAACCATAGCCAGCCGCAATACCGTATGCATCACACGCAGCCCAGCTATTTGCAAGCTCCGATGAAGCAGCCGCCTGCTTTCTTACGATTTGCGTCACATGAAACGCATGCTCTACGATCATCCCCGGAACACCGCTAGTACTCGCTCCGCGAAGCACTCCATAATAATCTCCTCCAGAGCTGCTGCGCCGATAAAACACCGTCCCCTTCGCCTTTGCCGAATCATTCGTTGCCGTTGTAAACGACGCTGCGTTATTTTTGCTCCTTGCCGTAAATCCAAGTGTCTGAATACCTGCTTCCTTATTATAATCTGTCAGCTTCTGCCCAATCGTGTTTGCGATTTTCATATCTGTGTCACTTGCATGTGCCGTCTGATTGACAAAGACAGCTACTTTATTAATTTTCTTTGGCTGGCTCCATACCTTTGTCTGACTGCTCGTGGAATTGGTATGCAGGGAAATAAACAGGTCGCACCCCTGCGCCTTTGCCACAGTTCCCCTGACAGCAATATTTTTTTTGTCCAGATTTTCATTTACATAAGTCTTCCCGCTGTCGGTAAGTGAGATCGTCTCACTCTCTCTGGTCAGATAGCTGTCAATTCCGTACGCCTGCCGCAGCTCCTCTTGCAGCGCCTTCGCTATCTCCAGATTAAACACCGCTTCCGAATACGGAAATTTTCCGTCCTTGCCCGTCAGTTCAAAATTGTTGTTCAGCGTACCGTAATGCCCCGCATCAATACAGACCTTTATATTGGAGCCAAGCACTGCTGCTTCATTGGTCGCGTCTTCATAAGCCGCTTCCCGCGTATCGATTGTACCGTCCGCTGACAGCACACAGATCTTATATTCATATTGCTGCGGCTCAGAGGAAGCGAGCACATCCTTAAAATGATAAAACGCATCGTCCGCAACACCGTCTGACTGCTTGCTTGCGATTGTTTCCCATGCTCCGCTTCCAACACTGTTTTTTACACCGCGGCGCATCACATAATACTCAGATACCAGCTCGTCGCTGAAATCCTTCCAGCGAAGGCGGATTGCTTTGGAGGAATGTTTCGTTGTGATTAGTGTAATGTCGGTTAACTCCGTGAGGTTTTCCGTTGGTTCTTCCGCTGCTGCTTGCAGATTGTCCGCTTGTTCTGTGGCAAATGATGTCCTCGCAGCCGAAACCATTTCCGACGTGCCTGCTCCTGCTGTCAGTGTGGCTGCTAATAATATGCAGATCAGCTTTTTCTTCATAGTATTTGTAGACTCCTTCCTTTTTATGTATATTTTTGCATATTTTTCTTTTGTAGTATAGGATTTTTCAAATATATAGTACCTGATGGATTCTAAAATGTCAACAAAGCCGTTCGTTATGCCTGAAACGTCATGCTGCAAAAAATAAGCTTGCTGTACAACTGATTATTCTATATAATGTGTTCAGAAAGGGGTGTAAAAACGATGGACGCAAGACTATTAGAACATATATACACGATTGAAGATATCTATGAACTGCCCGAAGGGACACATGCGGAGCTGATCGATGGCGAATTATTCATGATGGCTGCCCCAAGTACAAAGCATCAGCGGATTGTATCGGAACTGCACTATTTGTTAAAAGATTACATCAAAAAAAATCACGGCTCCTGCGAAGTATTTCCTTCCCCCTTTGCCGTATTTTTAAATGCAGACGACTCTATCTATCTGGAACCAGACCTGAGTGTGATCTGCGATAAAAAGAAGCTAACGGACAAAGGCTGCTATGGTGCACCTGACTGGATTATTGAGATTGTTTCTCCAACCAGCCGTCACAGGGATTATAACAAAAAATTATTCAAATACCATAGCGCAGGCGTTCGTGAATACTGGATTGCAGACTATTCAAAAAACCGCATTATGGTTTACTATTTTGATAAAAACCAAATGGAGGAATATTCCTTCACAGACCAAATCAAAGCCGGAATCTTTGAAAACCTGGAAATCAATTTTTCCGAAATCAGCCTAGAATAACAAAAGGAGCCTCTCATATGTGGATTGCAGACCAATGGAAAGAATATGAAGTGATCGACTGTTCTAACGGAGAAAAGCTAGAACGCTGGTGCCGTTATATCCTGCTGCGCCCAGATCCGCAGGTTATCTGGAGCACGCCCAAGACAGACCGGCACTGGAAAAAACTAAACGCACATTATCACAGAAGTACCAAAGGCGGCGGAGAATGGGAATTTTTTGACCTGCCGCAGCAATGGGACATCCATTACGGAGCACTTACGTTCCACCTAAAGCCGTTCAGCTTTAAACATACCGGACTGTTCCCAGAACAGGCAGTCAACTGGGACTGGATCACCGCCAAAATCCGAAACGCTGGCCGCCCTGTAAAAGTACTCAATCTTTTCGCCTATACCGGCGGAGCCACACTCGCCGCCGCAAGTGCCGGCGCAGAAGTAACACATGTGGACGCTTCCAAAGGCATGGTCGCCTGGGCAAAAGAAAACGCCGCTGCCTCTGATCTTAGCAATGCGCCAATCCGCTGGCTTGTCGACGATTGTATGAAATTTGTAGAACGGGAAATACGGCGCGGAAAAACCTATGACGCTGTGATTATGGACCCTCCATCTTACGGCAGAGGCCCAAAAGGTGAGATCTGGAAGATCGAAGACGCGATCTATCCGCTGCTTCAGGCATGTACGCAGATCTTAAGCAAAAACCCGCTGTTTTTTCTTGTAAACTCTTACACAACCGGATTGCAGCCAGCCGTGCTCGCCTATATGATCCAAACCGTTATGAAGCCTTACGGCGGCATTACTGATGCACAGGAAATCGGTATCCCTGTTTCCACAAACAGTCTGATCCTTCCATGCGGCGCTTCTGGGCGATGGGAAACCCGTTAAATAGAATATGCCCGTCATTTTCTTTTCAGAACTTATGCTTGCAAAATACGAAAGCATCGTCTATAATCAGCTTAGAGACAATCATAGGATCTTCCCGTCCGATGATTGCCATCGGAAACTAATATGTATTGTAGTTTTTTACAGGCTGTCTCCTAGTGGTGTAGGAGATAGCCATTTTACTTTCTATGATTGTCTATATATGATAAAGCCGCAAATACTACAAGCAGCAGCGTTAATACTTCTAATGTATTCATATATACCCCCTTTCCGTTTCCAGAAAGGCAATCATCCGGCTAACCCTACATTGTCCTAACCTGACTATAGAATTATAACACACATTTTTCTTAGGCGCTATATTTTTATTACCAAATTGCGTTATGTTTTTGTACAAACGGACATACAAAAAAGAGAATGCCAATACATTCTCTTTTCCAAACTTCTACTCGCAAAATGCGGAAGCCCCATTCACTACGCTTCGCTGTCAAACATCGGCGTAGACAAATATCTCTCTCCCGTATCCGGGAATATGACAACAATCGTTTTCCCTCTATTTTCCGTCCGCTTTGCCAGCTCTGTCGCCGCCCAGAGTGACGCGCCTGAGGAAATGCCGACCAGTATGCCTTCTGTTCTTGCAATTTCCCTGCCTTTTTCAAATGCCGCCTCATTGTCCACAGTAACAATTTCATCATAGACTTCTGTATTTAGCGTCTCTGGCACAAAACCTGCGCCGATCCCCTGAATCTTATGGGCGCCTGGTTTGCCTTGTGATAATACCGGGGAGGCTGCCGGCTCTACCGCGACTACACGGATGTCTTTGTTTTTGGATTTCAGGTATTCTCCGGCGCCTGTAATCGTACCTCCGGTGCCAATGCCTGCTACGAGAATATCTACCTTGCCGTCCGTATCCTGCCAGATTTCCGGCCCTGTCGTCTCCCGGTGCATCTGCGGGTTTAGCTGGTTGACAAACTGCCCCGGCAAAAAGCTGCCTTCGATCTCTGCGGCAAGCTCATCTGCCTTTGCAATGGCTCCTTTCATGCCTTTTGCACCGTCCGTTAATACCAGCTCGGCACCATATGCTTTCATTAAGTTGCGCCGCTCCACACTCATTGTTTCCGGCATCGTAATGATTACACGGATGCCAAGAGCTGCCGCAACCGCTGCGAGCCCAATGCCCGTATTTCCGCTTGTCGGCTCAATAATCACAGAATTTTCGTTGATTCTGCCGTTCTCCCACGCTTCCAGCAGGATTTTTTTCGCAATACGGTCTTTGACGCTTCCCGCCGGGTTAAAATACTCCAGCTTTGCCAGCAGTACCGTGTCCAGTTCATTTTTTTTGCAGTACCTGCCAAGCTCCATAATCGGCGTATTTCCTACCAGCTCTGTAATATTTTTGTAGATTCCCATAAAATACAATTCCTTTCCTGTTTCACCGTTTTCTTTTATTTCACTGCTTCAAAAGCTTCTTTTAAGTCTTCAATAAGATCGTCTATATGCTCTGTTCCGATCGACAGCCGTATCGTATTCGGTTTGATCCCTGCGCGCAGCAATTCGTCTTCTTCCATTTGAGAGTGCGTCGTACTTGCCGGATGGATCACAAGCGATTTGACATCGGCTACATTCGCAAGCAGCGAAAACAGTTCCAGATGATCGATAAAGTCCCTCGCTTTTTGTGCGTCTCCCTTGATTTCAAATGTAAAAATCGATCCGCCGCCATTTGGAAAATATTTTTTATACAGCTCCTGCTGCTTCGGGTCGGTGCTGACCGATGGGTGATGCACCGTTTCTACCTGCGGATGTGCTTGCAGATACTGCACGACATTCCGTGCATTTTCCACATGGCGCTCGACACGTAAAGACAATGTCTCCAGTCCCTGCAAAAAGAAAAACGCATGGAACGGTGCGATCGCAGCGCCTGTATCACGCAGCAAAATGGCGCGAACGCTCGTTACAAACGCGGCACGTCCGACTGCTTTTGTAAAACTGATGCCATGATAGCTCGGATTCGGTTCTGTAAGATGCGCAAACTTCCCGGATGCTTCCCAGTCAAAATTTCCCGAATCCACAATTACGCCGCCAAGCGCTGTCCCGTGTCCGCCGATAAACTTTGTCGCAGAATGCACGACAATGTCCGCGCCATACGCAATCGGACGAACAAGATACGGCGTTGCAAATGTATTGTCAACCACCAAAGGAATCTGGTGCGCATGTGCGATCTGCGCGATCTTTTCCAGATCTGTGACATCCGAATTGGGATTGCCAAGCGTCTCGACAAATACCGCTCTCGTATTTTCCAAAATGGCAGCATCTACCTTTTCAAAATCAGAAGGATCGACAAACGTGGCTGTGATTCCGTACTGTGTAAGCGTATGCGCCAGCAGGTTATACGTCCCGCCGTAAATATTGCGTGCCGCAACAATGTGGCACCCTGCCCCTGCAAGATTTTGTATCGTATAGGAGATCGCTGCCGCACCCGACGCCACGGCAAGCGCCGCCACACCGCCCTCGAGCTTTGCAATCCGCTGTTCAAACACGTCCTGGGTAGGATTTGTCAGCCTGCCGTAAATATTTCCCGCATCAGCAAGCCCAAACCGCGCCGCTGCATGGTCACAGTTATGGAATACGTAAGAAGCTGTCTGATAGATCGGTACAGCCCGTGCATCCGTCGCCGGGTCTGGCTGTTCCTGCCCTGCATGAAGCTGCAATGTTTCAAATTTGAACGCCCTGTCGTTGTATGTCTTTTTTGCCATCGTCTTTTCTCCTTCTGTTATACCTGCGTATGATATGGTTTCTAATAACTGCAAGTATATCCTACTTTTCCCATCGTGTCAATAGGAATTCGAAAAAAGCGGTCAAATGCTGTAATCTCCATCCTTTTGCAGCTTCCACCCCATCAGGTCTGCCAGCGTAATATGGTCGATCACTTCATTAACCGCTTCATTCATCTTCCGGTACACAAGCACCGTAACGCAGTCATCGCTTTTTTCACAGCTTCCGATCTCCGAATCCAGGCATTCCACCGGTGCCAGGCTGCCTTCCGTAAGGCGCAGGATCATCCCCACCGTATATTCCTCCGCCGGACGGGTAAGCAGGTATCCGCCCTGCGGCCCGCGCACACTGCGCACATACCCCGCCTTATTCAATACCGCTATAATCTGTTCTAAATATTTGTCTGAAATCTCCTGTCTGGCTGCGATCTCTTTGATTCTTACCGGCGTGCCTGTATTGTGCAGCGCCAAATCCAGCATCATCCGAAGCGCATATCTTCCTTTTGTCGAAATCCTCATAGTTCTCCTCCATATGTTACTGCCTAAATTACGTTATGTTCCATCCATTTGCCGCCAAGAAACCGGATGACGAAAAAAATGCTCCTGCAAATCCAGTCAATGCACATGCCAAGCCAAACCCCCATCAGCCCCATATCCATCTTTAATACAAAGAAATAAGACAGAACGACACGAAACATCCACATACTGAAAATGCTGACACTCATCGTATATTTTGCATCTCCTCCGCTGCGCAGCACCTGCGGCAGCGTAAAGCTGAGCGCCCAGAAAAAAATACTGAACACGCAAAACAGGCGAATCACGGCAATACACATCTGCTTTGCCTCAGGCGTCAGATGATACGCGCCTGCCACAACCGGAATGCCCACATACACCGCAATATTCATAACGGCAAGCCCGACTGCCGCAAGGGCAAGCAGCAGCCTTGCATACTGTTTCGCCTGCCCCTTTTCCCCTGCGCCCAGACACTGCCCAATGACCGGGATCACCGCAAGTCCGATCGTATTGCCTGGAATATTTGCCACTGTCGCTACGGTATTTGCCACCGCATTCGCTGCAATGGCGGAAGTCCCCAAGGTCGCCGTAAGGCTGCTGACGCACAGCTTGCCGATCTGGAACATCCCGTTTTCCAGCCCGCTTGGAACGCCGATCAAAAGGATCGGGCGAATCTGGTTTCTGTCCGGCTTCATATCCGCGATCCTGCTGATGCGAAACGGATGCTGCGGCTTTTGTAGCTGCATCGTCACCCATACCGCCGAAAACATACGCCCGGCAAGTGTTGCAAGCGCGGCGCCAAGCACACCCATATGCAGCCCGTAGATCAGCATCGCATTTCCCGCAATATTCATGACATTCATCACAAGGCTTGCCTTCATGCTCACCTTGCTGTTGCCCTGTGCCCGAAACAATGCCGCACCTGCGTTATATGCTCCCATAAACGGATAGGATACCGCACTGATCAGAAAATAAATCTGCGCATATCCCATAACCTGCGCATCAATCGCCCCAAAAATAGCACGCAGGATCGCCCTGCTGCCAATCATTGCCGCCGCCATAACCACGCTTGTGCTGATTAAAAGCACACTGTATAGCTGCGCCGCACATTTTTTCATCTGTGCGGTATTTTTCTGCCCCATATACTGGCTGACGACAACCGCGCCGCCAGACGCCAGCGCAGACAGGATCTGAAATACCAGCACATTCAGCGTATCGACCAGGCTGACGCTGGACACCGCCGCCTCGCTGACGCTCGACACCATAAACGTATCCGCCAGCCCCATTGTAACCGCCAAAAACTGTTCCAGCAGCAGCGGCCAGATCAGCCGGACTAACTGCTGCCTTGTATACAACGGCATATTCCCCATCTCCCCTCAACTGCTTTCCTATACCGCCGGATAAGAAGCGATCCCCAGGTACAGACAGATCAGATACAAAATCAAAAGATGCGCCGGATAGACCACATAAAAGAAATACTTCAGCTTCCATCCTCTTTTGCCGTTATAAAACGCTATCGGCACAAATGCCAGCGGAGCTGTCAGCTCCCATGCAAATACAACGCATCCGGCAATAATCTGCCACATCTTTTTCTTCCGGCATAAATAAATCACAACGATACATAATACCCCGATTGCGGCATAGTCCGTATTGGCAAACTGCGCCGCAGCCATCCCCGCTGCAATGACTGCCCAGGTCAAAACTGCCGCAATTACCGGCTTACCAAAAAACCGTTCCCCCACCCAGCGAATGCCGATCATAACGGCAACTCCGAAAAACAGTGTAAAGAACACATTTTGATAGCTGAATTCAAGGATACTCCCTTTAAACAGCAAGTCAAACGGCAGCTCTGATACTGCCGCAAACAGCAGCAGCCTTGCCGCATATTTCATGCGGTTTCTTGTATGCTCAAATCCCTCTACAAGTAAAAAACAATAGATCGGAAATGCGATCCTGCCAATCATACGCATAATATTGTAGACGGTAAACAACTGCGCATTGCCCGCAATCCACTGCTGCACCTGCGCTGCATCGCTTGCATCCAGGCCGCCGAGCCCGCTGATGTACAAATACCTGCCCAAAATCCCCGCTCCGATATGGTCGATCACCATCGAAATTACAGCGATCAGCTTGAGCGTACTGCCGCTGATCCCCCGCTTTTTGCACACGCCTGTGCCGCCAGGTACGTTTGCTTGCTGACTTATGTTTTCTTTCATTTTAAATCCTTTCCGGGATACAACCAGATCCCGCTCTTTTTATAGTATCATATCTTTTAAAAGAATTATAACACAGATTTCCTGCCCCGTTGCATAAATTAATACCTGAAAAATAAGCCGTCCATCCGTCTTTCTCTGTTATTTTTGCCAAAAAAGCCGCCAGGCTTTCCCGCCCGGCGGCTTTTTGCGCGCTCCTTTTTTATGCCACATACAAATACATAAAGATAAAATGACAAATGCTGCCTGCCATTACAAATAAATGAAAGATCTCATGCGAACCAAAATATTTGTGATTCTGGTTAAACAGCTTCCATTTCAGCGCATAGATCACGCCGCCCACCGTGTAAATAATCCCTCCTGCAAGCAGCCACAAAAACGCCTGTGTTGGCAGCGTACGCAGCAGCGTCCCAAATACGGCAACGCAAACCCAGCCCATCGCTATATAGATCACCGATGAAAACCATTTCGGACACGTAATCCACACCGCCTTCACCGCCATTCCCACAATCGCAATGCCCCATACGACTGCCAACAGCGTATAGCCCTGCCTGCCGCCCAGCACAATCAGACAGACCGGCGTATAAGAACCCGCGATCAACACAAAAATCATCATATGGTCTATTTTGCGGAACACTTTTAATATTTTATCCGACACATTGACCGAATGGTACATCGTGCTCGCCCCATACAGCAGGATCATGCTGCACATAAAGATGCCCATTGCCACTGTACAGCGCATTCCCGACGACATGCCTGCCTTTAGAAGCAGCGGCACAGAAGCAGCTACCGCCAGCAGCATCGCGATAAAATGTGTGATCGCACTCCCCGGTTCCCGAATTGAAAGCTCCATAAAGAAATCCTCCTTTTACATATCCTGCATTTATTGTTTTTTATTTCTTTATTATGTAATATTTAATATTTTATTATGTAGTATTCATTACTATGTATAATATTCCCATTGCTCCGCTTTGTCAAGGCTATTCACACAATTTTAATATTTTCCTCCACCACAAAAAATTTCATCTTGACAAGCAGACGCTGCTTCTATTTTAATAGAGACAAGGAATGTCAAATGAACCGATTTTAAAAAGGAGAAGCGTATGAAAAAAATCGTAAAAGGACTGCAACAAATCTGCCGTATCCTCGAGCTGGTCGTCGCCGTATTTGTATTGATCGGGATTCTTGCAGCTATTATCAGCCTGTTAAAAGATAACCTTTCGATATTTGGGGAGCTGCTTGAGGATATGACCACGTTCCGTCACTATCTGGAAAAGATATTTGTACTTGTCATTGGGATAGAATTTTTAGAGATGCTTTGCCATCCAACTTCGGACAACGTAGTTCAGGTACTGATTTTCCTTGTAGCACGCCATATGATCGTAGGCGAAACCACACCATTTGAAGATTTTATATCTGTATTAAGCATTGCTGTGCTGTTCGTGCTGCGCAAATATATGCACACCGGAGACAAGGGAAAAAAAGCAAAACATAAGGCAGCGGCAGAGCTGCCAGGCGCCGCGCAGAAGCTGCATGAGAAGATTTAACAGATCCTAGAGCGTGTTTGAAAAAGAAACTGCCGCCTTCACAAACGAAAGCGGCAGCTTTTTTTGCTGATCTATTTTACGTAATTTTCTGTCAGCTCGCCATATTTTTCATAATTGGTGATTCTGGCAATCTGATTCTGCTCATCCACAAAAACGACTTTTGGCTTATGCTCTTTTGCCTCCTCCGGCGTCATCTGTGCATAGCTCATCAGTATAATATGATCTCCAACCGCCACCTGCCTGGCTGCCGCGCCGTTTAAGCAGATCATGCCGGAGCCTGGTTCTCCCGCGATCGTATAAGTCTCAAAACGATTGCCGTTTTCAATATCTACGATCTGTACCAGCTCATATTCCAAAATACCTGCCGCATCCAGCAAATCCGTATCTACCGTAATGCTTCCGACATAATTTAGTTCTGCCTGCCTGACAACCGCACGATGGATCTTTCCTTTTAACATTGTGAGATTCATAACTGCCTCCTTATCTTTCAATAATAAAGTTATCGATCAGCCTTGTCTTTCCGATATATACGGCTATTGCAACGAGGACGGAACCATTCGCCGCGTCCAGCTTCTCTATTGGCGTAACCGAATCAAAATCCACCACATCTACATAATCAATTTTTGCCATCGGCTCCTTTTCAATCTCCTGTGTAACCGCCTGCTTAACCGCCTGCGCGCTTGTCTCGCCAGCTTCCACCAGAGCCTTCCCCACATGCAGGCTGCGGTTTAATACAAGCGCCGCCTGCCGCTCCTGTTCATTTAAGTACGTATTTCTGGAACTTTTTGCAAGCCCGTCTGCTTCACGGATAATCGGACAGCCGACGATTTGCGTGCCTACATTTAAGTCGCGCACCATCCGCCGCACTACGGCAAGCTGCTGCGCATCCTTCTGTCCAAAATATGCACGGTCTGGCGTCACGATATGAAACAATTTCAGTACAACCGTCTGCACGCCGCGAAAGTGAATCGGACGGCTTTTTCCACATAATTCCGTCGTCAGCCCGTTCATATCCACATAAGAGCAAAAGCCCGGTGCATACATCTCCTCCGGCTGCGGATGAAAGATCAAGTCCACCCCCGCCTGCTCGCACAGTTTCGCATCTTTTTCAAGATCTCTCGGATAGCTTTCCAGATCTTCGTTCGGTGCAAACTGCATCGGATTTACAAAAATACTGACAACCACGCGGTCATTGTCCCTGCGTGCCGCATCGATCAGGCTCTTATGCCCTTCATGAAGATATCCCATTGTAGGAACAAGCCCGACGGAAAGCCCCGCCTTTTTCCACTCGCCGACCTGCTGGCGGATACCTTCTATTTTATCTGCTATTACCATGTTCAAACTCCTGTTTGCCTTCTATGGCATTTAATATAATTTATGAATAATCGTCTCGTCCATTTTAAACGTATGCTCCTGCGCCGGAAAAACGCCTTCGGCAATGTCCTTTTTATATGCCGCAAACGCTTCCTTCATCTGGCTGCCGATCTGCGCATACTGCTTTACAAACTTTGGCGCCATATCCGAGTACATCGCCAGCATATCCTGATAGACAAGCACCTGTCCGTCGCATCCGGCGCCTGCCCCAATCCCGATCGTCGGTATGCTGATACTTTCTGTCACTTTTTTTGCAAGTGCCTGCGGCACACATTCCAATACAACCGCAAAAGCGCCTGCCTGTTCAATCGCACGCGCCTCGTCCAAAATCCGCTGTGCCGCTTCCTCTCCCTTGCCCTGCACTTTAAACCCGCCAAATGCATTTACCGACTGCGGGGTAAGCCCGATATGACCGCAGACCGGAATGGATGCCTTTACGATCGCTTTGATGTGTTCGCACACTTCCACGCCGCCCTCAAGCTTTACTGCCTGCGCGCGCCCTTCCTTCATCAGCCGCCCTGCGTTTACGACCGCGTCATATACCGACGTCTGATAGGACATAAAAGGCATATCCACAATTAAAAGCGCATTTTTCGCACCTCTTGCCACTGCCGCGCTATGATGAATCATATCCTCCATTGTGACGGATAAGGTATCTTCATAGCCGAGCATCACCATTCCCAGAGAATCGCCTACAAGGATCGCGTCAATGCCTGCCTCGTCGACCAGCTTCGCCGTCGAATAATCATACGCTGTCAGCATGGACAGCTTTTCGCCCTTCGCCTTTGCCTCCCTGAATGTAACAGATGTGTTTTTCATAATCCAATTTTCCCTTCTACTAAATAGATTGAACTTTGTCAGGAACCATCCGCACGGTTCCTTTGAACGGCAACATTGGATGACTTTTCCCCTGCACGCTTTTTGAGTCAAACCTTTTTGCAAAGTATCTGCTCCGTGCCGGCAAAATAACGATTCAAACATTATTTCCACAACTTATTCAGTTTTAATGATACAGTTTCTTCTGAATACCGTTCGTCTGACAATATACCACAAATGGGATGAAATTTCAATATTTCGCATAGATGTGTTAAAAAAAAGACAAGCATGAAAAACCCTCTGTCATGCCATTTTCCGAACGAGAGGGATCAGCACTGCTCCTGCCGAATTGCCAAGCGTAATAACCAAAATGCAGACTGCCGCCCGGGGCGACCACGCGCCGCCTGCAAAAAAATAAAACATATCCGCAATACAGTGTTCAAAGCCGCATAAAATAAAAGCCGCCACACCCAGAAACAAAATCGCCGGATTGCCTGTAGCCTTATAGCCGTCTACTGCCGCAAACATTAAAAAGCCGCAGAAAACAGCCAGCAGAAACAAGCCCGGCAGTTGGTCGTTTACTTTCACCTCGCAGACTGCCGCTGCCAGGCCGCCAATGCCGCTGATCCTTGTCCTGCTTACCGCGGCAGCGGTAAGCCCTGTCCCTGCAAGATTGCCAAACCAGATCACCAAAAGGCATCCCACATACGACAGCGGCTCATTGACCAGATATCCGACTTTTCCCGTATACAGATTCAGCCCGTGCACACAGATCGTATACAATCCTACCGTAAACAGCAGCGCCCCCGCCGTCTTATTTTCCATTGATAAATATACCGTTCCGCCAATGCCGATTGCAATACCGGCGAGCACCGCCAGTGCAAACATGTGCACATACTTTTTTATCTGATTGCGTTCCATTTGCGTTCTTCCTCTAATATTCCTTTGCCACATCGCTTAACCCGTACATTTCCTTAAATTCCTGCAAATCCTTTTCATCGCGCACAAACATTACCTCGTGGAATTTCCCGGTACGCTGGTCTTTAAATCCGGCGACCTGTTCCCCGTTGCAAATGCTGCACTTTAAGACCGGCTTTTCATTTACCTTGTCGTATTCCCGTTTTTCGACTGTCTGCTTTTTACTGGTTTTCTTTTGAAACAACATGCTACCAATCCTCTCCTGCCATTGCTTCTATTATTATATGTGAAAACCTGTCATTACGCAAGAACTATTCCTGATATCGTATCCGCTCCACGAGCGACTCTTTTTTCAGGTTTCTGCTCAGCAGATAAGAAAGCACAGCCTGCAACTCATAAAACTACCGATCTTATAAAAACAGAAAAGGACTCCGAAGAGTCCCTTCCCATTCGCATTTTTCAACTACGCTTTAGCAAACACCCTGTGCCAGCATCGCCTGTGCCACTTTTTCAAATCCGGCAATATTCGCGCCAGCCACATAGTCGCCTTCCATACCATATTTCTTTGCAGCATTGTCAATATTGTGGTAAATGTTTACCATAATCTGTTTCAGCTTGGAATCTACTTCTTCAAACGTCCAGCTCAATCTTTCAGAGTTCTGTGTCATCTCCAGCGCAGATGTCGCAACACCGCCTGCATTTGCAGCTTTGCCGCCGATAAACCATACCCCATTCTCCTGCAAATATTTTGTTGCATCGATCGTTGTAGGCATATTTGCGCCTTCGCACACTGCCTTGCAGCCATTTGCAACCAACTGTTTCGCATCGTCAATCAGAAGCTCGTTCTGTGTTGCACAAGGAAGCGCAATATCACATCTAATCTGCCATACACCGCGTCCTTCATGATATTCTGCACTCTTTCTTGCAGCCGCATACTCTGTCAGGCGCGCACGTTTTACTTCCTTTACTTCTTTTAATAAAGCGACATCTATGCCTTCCGGGTCATAGATCCAGCCAGTGGAATCGGAACAGGTAACGACCTTTGCACCCATCTGCTGTGCTTTCTGCGTTGCATAGATCGCAACATTGCCGGCGCCAGACACTACAACCGTCTTTCCTTCCATTGATTCGCCATGACATTTCATCAATTCTTCTGTAATATATAATAAACCATAGCCAGTCGCTTCCGTACGAGCCAGGGAACCGCCATAAGAAAGTCCCTTTCCTGTCAGGACACCTTCATAAGTGCTGCGGATCTTTTTATACTGTCCAAACATATAACCGATCTCTCGCGCACCTGTACCGATATCACCCGCAGGCACGTCCACGTCTGCACCGATATATTTGCACAGCTCTGTCATAAAGCTCTGGCAAAACGCCATTACCTCACGGTCTGATTTTCCTTTCGGATCAAAGTCAGATCCACCCTTGCCGCCGCCGATCGGCAGCCCTGTCAAAGAATTTTTAAAAATCTGCTCAAATCCCAAAAACTTAATAATTCCAAGGTTTACGGATGGATGCAGGCGCAAACCACCCTTGTAAGGCCCGATTGCATTGTTAAACTGCACTCTGTACCCAGTATTCACCTGTACCTGCCCTTTGTCATCAACCCAAGGCACGCGGAATTTAAACTGTCTGTCCGGCTCTGCCAGGCGTTCAAGCAGCGCTTCTCTTTTGTAAAGCTCTTCGTTTGTTTCAATTACCGGTCTTAAAGACTCTAACACTTCCTGCGCAGCCTGCAAAAATTCAGGCTCAGAAGCATTCTTTTCTTTTATTCTTGCAAGCACCTCATCTACATAACTCATATCGCAATCTCCTTTTTTAATTATATTTTTCTCCCTAGTTCTTTATTTTATTATGAAATGTGCGAGACTGCAAGATATTTTTCATAATTTGGGAAATTTTCTAATTTTATTAAGCTAAAGTTCTTCTATTCTATCAATTCAAATCGATATTTCTGCTGCACTTTTGGGTACTTCTTATGATCCACCTCAGAAGCAAATAATTCATATGGCCTCACATATATGCCGTAATCTCCATACAACGCCTTATACACAACATATAGTTCTCCTGTTTCTGAATGCTTTGCCACAGCCATCACATAATAATCATTTCCTTTAAAATGTCGATATTTTCTTTCCACTTCAATTTTTCTCATAATTATACACCCAAAATTCGTCTAAGATTTTTCTTTTTTAGATTTCAAATCATCTAATAATGCCATTACGTCCTTAAAAAAACTATATAAATACGCCAATAAGCATATTAAACAAAGCCCTCCAGTAAGGACTAACGTAATCCATAAATTATCCGCCGTTATTGTCCCTTTATAATAACCGATAATTTCAGTCGCCTGATTCACTGCCAAACCAACGATAAAAGCTAATAAAAAACCACTAAACATTAGTTTTTTCAGTTCATCCAGTTTCTGCCGATTTACCCGTTCTTTTACCTCAAGATCCGCTTCCCGAATCAATTCTTCTTTGTATTCTTGTCGTATTTCCTGAATAATTATCTTTTTTCTCTGTTCTCTCAATGATGCAATAAGTTCGTTTCTCTCTTCCTCTGTAGCCTCTTCCCTAATAAGTTCTTCTTTCGCCTTCATTACCGCATCAAGTATTCTATCTAATTCTTTTTCACCCATATCAGTCCAATATTTTATCCCACAAAGATTCTAAATATCTGTCATCAAACTTAGCTCCTCGAAACTCCCCGTTTTCATTTTGATAATGTGCATTTTGTTTATTTTGATACAATTTATCGGAAGCAGGTATTCCGTCCAATTCTTCAAATACAATCTGTGCAATCGTAAAACCTGCATGAATTCTAATCGGATAATCAGTCGCATTAAACAACCCTATACTCAAATGTCCCATATACGTGGAATTACAATGCTGACTGCTTACAAGCAGCCCTAACCTCGTATAGCTTGTTTTTGGCCGAAGATGGGCGGTAAGATCATCCGGCAGTTTAAGAGTTTCTCCCAAAGAAACCAGGATATATTCTTTTGGTGATATCACGTATCCTTCTTTTGCTATCTCAATCTGCTGATAAATCCGATCAATCCCATCCTGTTTAGATATATCCAGACAATATACTTCTTTCTTCATAACTGTAATATAATTTCCAATCGTGACATCATAAGACTCACTTTGCAAATTTTTTTCGACAAAAGGCGTAATGAGTTCGCTCGTCTGTGCCAACTCCCTTATTCTTTTTTCTGTAAGAATCATAATACGATATACCCCCTGCTTATTCTTTCACTTTGCCAAGTTCACATTCTGTTACTTTGCTAACTGCCTTTTTATATTAATAAAATCAACAAACAGAAATAAATAAGTCTACCTTGCCAACTTGACCGGTTACAGGTAGACTTTTAGCTAATCTGGGAGGGCAGCCACTTTATACTACAAAGTATAACATGATCAGCCTATCCTTTAATTGTTTATAATATATCACATATAGGAACTATTTTCAAGACCGTTTTTGATATTACATAAAAGGCAGAAACCTCCTCCCAAAAAAAGTTCGGTTTCTGCCATTTTACTTATTGCCTAAGCAGCCTAAACCCCCTGCTTTTTCCCAACAATCACAAGCCCGCATCCAACAAATACAAGCCCGCAGATCAAAAACAGGAACGGATCAATCGTGCCGTCTGCCGTCTTTGGCGTTTCATCCAGTGTATGGCTGCCGGAAGTCGTTCCTGCATATGCCCCGGAAGAACTGCTGTTTGAATTGGAGGCGCCAGATGAGGCTGCCTTCGTTGTACCCGCTGTACTGCCAGCGCCTGTGCTGTTGCTGGACGAACTGCCAGAAGAGCCGCCGGATGAAGCTGTGCCGGAGCTGCCGGAAGATGCATTGCTGCCTCCTGCGCTGCTTCCAGAACCTTTTCCTGACCCGCTGCCGGAACTGGAGCCGCCCGAACTGCTGCCGGAACCGCCGGAAGAGCCACCGAGGTCAATCGATGTGCTGCCTGCGCCGCTTTCGTCTACTTCATCGTTCGAGCTGGAGCTGGAGCCGCCGCTGCCGATATTGGATGTATTTTCACTGACATCCACACTCACACTGCCGCCCGAAGAATCATCCGAGCTGTCATCGTTATCGTCACTGCTGTCAGAAGAGCTGCCGCCGTCCAGGCTGGAAAACGGATACCCAGCCGAAGCCGCAAACGTCTCTGCCGCAGAATTGCTGTATCCTGTAATAGAGTCCGGTGCCCATCCTGACTGTGAACCGATCGAGGTGACAGAACGCGGAATGGTAATGGAACTGATCCCGCTGCCGGAAAATGCACCGCTTTCGATCGTCGTCAGGCTGCCTGGCAGAGATAACGACGACACTCTGCTGCAACCAGCCAGCGCGCCGCTGCCGATAATCCTCGTATTGGAGTTTAACGACACGCTCGACTTGCCGACTGGAACCATGATTAATCTCGTTAAAGAAGCATTGTACAGGCACCCGCCGTCAGACGCATATGCCGAATTGCCGGAAGCTACATTGATCGTAGACAGGCTGGAACAGCCGGATAATGCACTGCCGCCAATGCTTGAGGTACTTGCCGGGATTGAAATTGCCGACAAGTTGGTACAATTTGCAAACGCACTGTCGCCGATGCTCGTCACTCCAGACGGGATCGACATTGAGCTAAGCCCTGAACAGCCTGAAAACGCACCGCTGCCAATGCTGCTGACGCCTGCCGATATTGCAATGCTTGTCAAAGCGCGGCATCCGCTGAACGTAGACGCGGGAATCGAAGAAATCGAAGCCTGCAAGCTGACAGAACTCAATCCGCTGCACCCTGCAAACACTCCGCTGCCCATGTTGGTCACACTGCCCGGAATGGTCACATTTGATAATGACGTACAGTTTGCAAACGCGCTGTCGCCGATGCTCGTGACACTGCCTGGAATGCTGACACTGCTGATTGCTTTGCCGGAAAATGCCCCGGCGCCAATGGATGTTACTTCCGAAGGTATCGTGACTGCCCCGCCTCCGCCGTGATACGCTGTCAGCACACCGCCGGAGATGGTCATATCTGCATTCGATGCGAATACACTTTCACACGGTATCAGGAATAATACCATTGCCAATGCCATAAATATGGCTGACCACTGTTTGATTTTTGAATTATTCATTTGCGTCACTCCTTCTTCGCTATGAGGAACAGCCTGCCGTCCTGCACATAGCTGTTGCACGTCGATAACGTCAGCAATTCATCCCCATACGAAATGTCAATCTTTTGGTCAAACACCGTTAATTGCTGGATATTTGCCAAAAATGCCTGAAACTCTTCTTTATTTGAAGCATTCAGGAAATTATAATACCGAAACGTGTGGTCATCCTGATAGTTCACCTTGGACAAACACACCGCCACAATCCGGTATTCTGCCTTTTCATAGATCGTGTCAAACACCAGCTTCTGATGGTTTTTAAAATACTCCTGATCCATAAAGCTCTTTAGACCGCCAAACATCGTGCCGTCCCGCATATTGTGCCCATAGATAATCAGGTTTGTATCCCGGTTGACATAATCATTTCTTGCATCTACAAACAATGTACCATGATCGCTTTCCTTTTTTTCAAAATCATGGTGCAAATAAAAATCTGCGTTTTTTTTGCCTGTCTGCATAACCGGATAATTGATCACCGTTCCCTCAATCGACAGCCAGCCAGCCAGATCCTTATTTTGCTTATACAGCTCTTTGTATTTTTTTAAAACGGTCAGATCAGCCGGATCGATCTTCTTTTTTACATTCTTCTTATTTTTCGAAGCCTTTGTATTTTTTGCAGATCCCTTGCTCTTTTCCTCTGTTTCACCGGAATCCCCCTGTTCATCATCCACAGACGACTCGCGAATCAGATGCCCGGTCAGATTCTGCATACTTTGGAGCCGTTCAAACTCCTGGCTCTCCAAATGCTCCTGCCACAGCGTCACGCCATAATATCCCAGACAGACCACCGCGGCGAGGATACACATCACGCCCGCTACGCCGAGCTTTTTTCCCTTTTGCTTTTGTTCTTCTTTCTCGCGTTTTTCTTCCAGTAATTTCTGGGAATTTTGCGCAAGCACATCCATCACATACCAGGAAAAGGAAATCCCCAGCTTTGTGCGGAAAACGATTTCCTTGTTCCTGATTAGAGTGTAGAGCCTCACGGCGACATCGGGTTCCGTAATGTCAAGCTCCTTCGTAATGAAGTCGATCTTCTTGGCATCCTCCTGCGCCGCAAGATACTCTTCATAGGTATTAAATTCATAATCGCCTATTTTGTATTTTCCACTCATGCCCTGCTTATTTCACCGTAATTACCTTTAATGGATTCAGTGAACTGTAAACCTTCTTGCTGCCGTTCTTGCGGAAAGCACGGATACGGAAATATGCCCGGTCACCACTCTTCATGCCGCGTACTGTACATACCCGGATGTTCGGATTGTTTACAGTCTTTAACTTCTTATATTTCTCTTTCGAAGATTTCTTATAGTAGATCTCATAGCCAGAAGCACCTGTTACCTTCGACCAGCTAATCCGTGCCTGCCCCTTCGCCTTGGAAACAACCTTTACGGTAGGCGTTTTCAGCTTCGTCGTCGTGCTCAGTACCGATGAGAATGCCCCATAAGATTTTGTACCATCTGTATTGTTGACATAAGACCTTACTTTGTACTTATAAGTCTTGCCTGCGGAAAGCCCGGTAATCGTTGCGCTGTTCGCTTTTACTGTCTTAACAACCTTCGAGTTGGAATTGCAGATCTGGTAACCATCCGCATATCCCTGTTTCGTCCATTTCAGCTTGAGGCTGTTGTACTTCACTGAGGAAGCCTTTAACCCCTTCACTGCAACTGCCGAAATCTTAAAGCTGATAACCTTCGTTCCTGTGTAGTTGCTGTTTGTTCCCTGAATAACGATCGACGCCATACCAGGATCCGTGTTGTTTTTATAAGTTACCGTATAATCTACGCCTTTTGTCAGTACCTTGCCGCCGTCACTTACCGTAATATCCGGTGTATATGCATCACCCGTATATGTCCGGTCTGCAACATCCGATGTATCCAGACTCTGCATACTCTTTGGCTCAATGACAAACGTCGCTGTCTGTGTACCGGAATATCTGCCGATACCAGTTACCGTAATCGTAGCCACACCTGCATTTACATTATTTGAATAAGATACTGTATACTCTGTACCCAATACTAACGTCCTGCTGCCAGTCTCAACTACGACTCCAGGTGTAATTGCATTGCCCGTATAAGCATAGCTTGGAGCATACCCACTGATAATAAATCCGCCCACATCATTTGCGATGCTGAACTTAACAGTCGTCGTACCTGTATAATTTGCATTATTCAGCGCACGCAGCGTTACGGTCGCCGTACCAATATTGACATTGTTCGAATACGTCGCTGTATAATCCGTACCTTCCATCAAAATATTGTTGCCGCATTTTACCGTCAGCGCCGGCTTCACTTCTGAACCGGTATACTGCTGTGCCGGAATCGGTGAAATCGTACACTTCGACAACTGTGCAATAATACGGAAGTTCTTCGTAATCGTACCATTATTATTGCCAATACCCGTAACCGTTGCAACTGCCGTACCTACTTCCACATTGTTGCTGAACGTCACCGTATAGTCCACATTTTCCGTCATACCCGGAACCGATACCTTTGGATACACCGCTTTGCCTGTATAGTACATCGCATCTACCGTATCCATCGACAGATTTACATCACTCGGCGCCACTGACGTCGCTCCCGAAATCTCGCCTGTACCCTGATCCAGGAAGCTGTTCGATCCCCATGACCCACCGCTGCTGATTGTAGAGCTGGTAATCATAAAGTTCGCAGTTGCCTTGCCGCTGAAATTGTTCTTGCCCTCTACATTAATATAAGCCGTTCCAGCGTTTAAGTTGTTTGTATACGTTAACGTATAGTCTACGTCTTCGGTCAGTCTGTATTTAATATTGTCAATGTAGTCTGTCACAGAAATACCTACCGGACAGATGTCAAAGCCTGTGTAAGAGTATTCTCGTTTGAAACCGTCGATAATGAGGTTGTTGGAGAATGCTCTTGGGGTGATGGTGAAGGTCAGTGTTTCTGGTTTGGTTGCATACGTTCCCTTCTTTGGATCACCTTCTACACGGATATAGTAAGTTCCCGCATTAATAAAATCTCGGTTTCTGTCTCTGATAAGATTTTCAACCTTTACTTCGTTTCTGTATTCCGCAATCGTGCATGTGTCTTTGTCTACTCCCGAAATCTTAACGGTCGGAGCCTGCGACTGTGAATTATACACTGCTGTTGTCGGCGAAATACTGATCTTTGCATCTGAGCTAATATCTTTTCCGATAAAATACCAGAAGCTTGCCTTGCCTGTATAGTTTCCTTTTCCTGTAATCGTAACTCTGACTTTGCCTGCATAGCTGGTATCCGGGTCCTGATATTCCTCACGCGCATCCTCATTGTCTGTATCTGGCTCTACATATCTGTACTCGATCTTAAAGCCTTCATCACCGTTCGGATCATTATAATAATCTCCGCCTGGTATCAGGAATGCACCGTGATTTGCCTTGTCTGCAAAGTTGTAATAAATACCTACCTGACCCTCCTGCAACTCAGCACCATCTGTCGCGTATCCTGGTCTGACTGTTGTACCAACACCCTTGAAATCCAGATTCATGCGATAACCGCTCAAATCTACATCAGCGTTGGAACCAATCGGGCGATACATAAATCTTGTATGATTGTCTAATGGTGCTGGCAAAATTGTGAAATATGCTTCTATTTTGCCTTCGTAGTTGTCTGCGCTTATGACTTCTACTGTTACCTTTGCTTTGGACTCTTCTGTGGATGCGTTGATATTGTTTTCAAATGTACATCTCACATTTGCACTGTCCAATCGTGTAGAAGAAACTTTCCCGTTCATACAAGTAAGGATCTCTACATCATTATATGTCAGCTTAAATCCAGGCTTTTGCTCTTTTCCATCATAAACTGGCGATTCTTCTGAAACAAATGTAAGTTTAGTCGAATTCAGATTCAGTGGTTTTACAGTATATAAAATGCTTCTCGTTCCTGTAAAGTTACCAATGCCTCGAACCAAAATCTCCTTATCTCCAGTTGTTGTAACATCATTAAGATATTGATATGCAAAATGCGTCGTAAGATCCGTCCACTTATCATACAGATTTGCATTTGCATCTACATATTCAATTCCTGTTAAACTCATAAGGATATTTTTATCCTCTGTCCCATCCGTATATACAATTTCAGGATACGGCTTCAGTTCAGCTCCGTTTTGATACTGTAGATTTTCAAAGGCTTTCATATTTACTTCGATATCACTGTCTGAAATATTTTTCTTTGTAATCGTGTATGCTGCTGAAACTTCGCCTTTGTAATTTGCGTTCCCGTAAACTGCTACTGTCGGCGGTTCTTTGCCGCTTTGCGGATCAGTCCAGTTAACATTGTCTCCGCCTTTTCCTGCTCTGACACCATAATCTCCTTTTCCGTCGGCTCCAATCGGCGTCAGCGTATATTCTGTATTATTTTTGCCTTCTTTCACAATAACACTTGCTACATTCGGTAGAACGATACTGCCAGTATAAGTAACCTTATCATTCTCAAGTGTTACCTCTACTTTTCCCTGTGCATATTCAGCATTGAAATCATATGGAACAATCTCAAACGTTCCAGGTATAATGCCGCCATAGCTGCCTTTTCCTTCGATTCGATACTGATAGATTCCACAGTCTTTCGGTTCAGTTACAATATTGCCATCCTCATCTCTGACTGTTACTGTATAATCATCGCCATTCAAGAGCTTCTGCCCATTAATAACCACATTAAAATCGTCATTCTTCGGGTCAATTACTTTGCGCCCATGCTTATAAACATATACTTCCTGAATGTTTGATGATCCGCTACCAATACTGGATGTTAAATTATAAGTCAGACGATATTCACCAATCAGATATTGCCCTACCTCTTCTGCTTGTTTTGTAGGCTTAATCTTGATTCGTTTTCCTTCTCCAAGAGTCGTCGCAAGATCTCCGTCAAACTCATAGTCTACCCCATATTTCATTTCTCTGCCGCCGCATTGGATCGTCAGTAAATTTGCCAGATCTTCATACGTAATGGATGCACCTGTCGTAAAACTTACACTTGGCGAATTATTATTTTTCTCCCATAATACGCTTTCATCAAGATCCGCCAAGTTTGCCTGAATAATTACTGGAAGTTCTACACCTGCTGCACCCGTTACAATCAAGTCATGTGTCTTTCCATCACTCGTGCCGTGGAGCTTGAGTACACGTGCACCAGCAGTCGGATTTCCACAGGTTACAGTAAAATCTTCCTCATACTGCAATGATTTTCTGTCTGTATTTTTAAGATCTTTATCTGGATCATTTGGGTCTGGAGCGCTGTCATTGTCAGTATACTCATGACCCTCCCTTTTTTGCTCCAACGTCAATCCCAGTGTATCATATGTCATTGGATTTGAATATGGCACAATAATAGGATCTGCCCCATATACAAGCCTGGAGTTTCTGTCCGCAGCAGAATCCTTAGCCGGATCAAGCAGCCCATAAATAACATATGGCACTTCCCTCTTTTCAGTATAATTGCCCTGTTTTCCGTCTTTTCCTTGTATTCCTGTGACAATTAAATAAGTTGAATTAATCGCTGACAGATTCCAGCTCTGGCTCACAAAAGTCGCATTAATATATTTCACATCATAATCCACACCTTTTGTAAGTGTATATTCTTTCTTTTCTGTTTTCTGTTTAACCACTACCGTCGGTTTAATTTCCGAACCCGTAAATGGATACCATCGTTTTCCTCCTTCCAGTTCTACTGTACAATCAGAAAAAATACTTACCGGAGATACTCTGTATTCGACAACAACATTTCCTATATAGTCACCAGTTCCTTCAATTACTACATATGCATCTCCAGCTACCGGATTAGGCTTGCCTGCTGTATCATCTTTATCACTTGTGCAGTAAAACTTATAGTCACCTTCCTTCATTTGTTCATATTTTCCGTCTGTGTTAAAATAAAGCTTTAAATTCTGCCAAGCGCCATTTTGTGGCTGTGCAAATCCATCGACATCCGTAAAAGGAACATATGGAATTGTAGATAACGAATTTTTACCGTTTTCATCAAATGCAAATTGTGGATAGTCTAACTTGTCAGGTTCTGTATCCTTACCAATCGGTCGCCTTAAAATTTGAAAATACCCACTAAGCTCTCCACTATAACCAAACTGCCCATAAATCGTAACTTTTCCCCAGTGCAGGTCTTTATCAGACTCGCTCCATCCTTCTGTAGTATGGAAGTTATTATCCCATTTCACTAATTTCGGATCATAACAACCTTCTGGTAATTCCTGACCTGTCTTTTTATCAACGACTTTAAAATCAGGCGTCAAGTCTTTATTGGCAAACACATATTCCGAACCTTTAAGGAAAACAATCTCATACTCATCCGAATTCAAAATTACATTTTTGACAGGAATATAGATCGTTACTGTTCCATGATAGCCATTCATTCCTTGCAGTACTACACTGGCTTTCCCCTTATTCTGAGGATTATCATATGTAGGATCAGTATATTTTACTACTTTATATTTGGCTGAGGTATCAGCATCTGTTGCCTGAAACTTCAGGATGTTGCTCTTCGCCTCTCCTCCAAAATATACGTTTGTATTATCTTCAAGATAATCACTGCTGAAATTTAAGTTATAACTATCCCCAACTTTTGTGTAATCTCTATTAAATGTAGCCTCACGATTCACAAATGGATGATATGTCTGTGTGCCTGATTCTCTTACTGTTGCATTTGCAAGATCTTTACCAACTTTCAGTTCCAGCTCTGCTTTTGTATTCCAATAGCACCCTTTACCTATAATACTGAATTTGATCGTTCCGTCTTTTGCTATATCAACAGAGTCAATTTGAATATCATAATTGTCCCGTGATACTACTTCCCCCAAATCCTTATCTGTAACAATAAAATTATTCGGATTTTCAAGCCAGGATTTTGCTTCTGCCTTAGCTGCATCCTCATTTGCAAACTCCCATTTATCCATAACAATATCATTATGAATAATAGAATCTGTATTGATATTCTTTGGTGCATATTTGAAAGGACCTACTAAAATCTTTTTCTTAACATAATCCTTCCCTGTGAAATTGTTTTGCGGCTGGATTGCAAAATAATATTCCTTCTGAGCATCTATTTTGCTTAAATCCACCTTACTCCCTTTACTATCATAAAGCCCTGGCTCAACTGTATAATCTTCCTGCCGACCATCTCCATCTGCTTCGTGCATCGTAATAGTACGATCTTCACCGTCTATTTCATATGTATGTGTCAACGTCTTTAACGATGGTCTCTTTGCATCACCTGTACCGCAATAATCATAAGTTCTTGATTTGTCAGCCGCTGTTCCAAATTCTGCCGGCAATATAAGAGATGGCGTGTCTACTGGACGCGGTTCAATCCTAAAGGAACCAATATACATTGATGTGCCGCCCGCAAACTGTGCAATCACTCTTATGCTGTCATTTTTCGGTGTTGCATTAATGCGGTCTGCCTGACCATAATCCAGGTCATAATCTCTGCCTGGTACTAATGGCTTGGTCGGGTTGCTTTTTGGAGCAATGCTGACATTCATTACATGCTCTTCGCCACTGTAGATATGCTCCTTTGCATTTTCCCCATCTTCTTCACAGCCTTCACCAACGATTACTATTACACTGCCCTCTCCATATGCTACTGTTGTCAAAGATGTTTTGATCCAATCACAATAATTACCTAAAAATTCAATTTTAGCCCAATATGTCTGTCCCGACTGAATAGTTCCATTCGGTCCCCATTCATAGGCAGGGATCTCTTTCGTAAGCCCTTGGTCTTCATAAAAAGTAACTGTATATTCTGTCAACGCTGTCAAATCATCCAGGTCAAATTGGTTTTCTCCGCCATCTTTACCTGCCTGCAAGCTTAACGAAACGTTCGGCGCAATATTAGGCACAGAACCGTTCAGTTCATATATATTCGGATCATGCTCTACATCATAATCATTAACAGTTTTCGGTTCAATATCATATTGCAGTTCCCCTTCTTTTTCGCCGCTGATCGTACCATAATAGCCGGCATCTCCTGCTCCCGCCCTTCCAGTGACTACCATACGCACTTTTCCGGCATCCATTACATTGTCATTTTCAACTGCTCCAGTTCCCCTTTTAACTAGCTGGTATTCCACAGCAATATCTTTATTTACTTCCAGAATATATTCTTTTCCATCTGGAGTATTGCTAAAGTAAATTGCCGGACGTTTATAATGATCTTTTCCATTAAAGATAAATTTATCATCTTTATTTACTGGCACATTTTCCTTAAAATCTACTGAAGAACTTGCCAGGCTTCTTCTTACACCATAAAACAATACACCTGTTTGCCCTGGAAAAGCAGAAGCACTTGTTCCCTCAATAATAATTCTTGCTGTACCCGCAGTCGCACCATCTATAACAGTTGGATCACCTTGGCTGTTCACAATTTGGCAACTAATAATATTATACTGTTCCTTTGGCAATGGTTTTTCGTTGCCATTTACCGTAACAATAAGATCTTGTTTTTCAATCTGATAACTCTGACGTTTTTCATCATACTCCAAAGTTGCCGGAGGTGTTTTCCATTTCACATCTAGCGCACTCTTAACAATGGTATATTCTTTTGTGCAGCTATTGATATAATTAGAATTGGAGTTTGCCGCAATTGTAATAGTCAATTTGTTGTCTCTTGCCTGATAATCAGGGCTTGCAAAATTAGTAGAATTATATACATTCTGCCCTTCATCAAAAATTTCTATTTTCGTTGGTCTGTCGGATAGCTGTGTTGGACTAAAAGGTTTATTATCCGCATCAAGCGGACTCATTGTCAGCTTTGCAGCGTCTTTTTTAATTGTAAATGAAAACTCATCGTAGTTCTTCACAGTTCCGCTACTAACATCCGCAACATTATAATTTTTAAAATATATCTGGACTTTACATGATCCTAAATCCTTTGCTGTTGGAGATGCACTCCCATCTTCAGCTTTAATCTCATACTCAGTAGTTGGCAATGGTATTTCATTCTGACCATCTGGTTTAATATACACTTTAATTTGTGATGATGTCAGATTTTCATTTTTAGCGCCTACAATTAATACTTTATTTGCATTTTGCGGCGAATACTCCTGAGAATTTTCAATCCTATATGCATCTGACGCTTTCGGCAGTCTTGCCCTTACAATTTTATATTTAATCTTTAACGTTGCACCATCCGCCATAGTAAGCATATCTGAAGTAGATACAGACGGTGCTGTTGCGATGATTTCTATTTCTCCGTTTACATTCCCTTCTGATACAGATTGTGTTTTTCTAAGTTCAGCATCTGAAAAAATATAATCCCTCTCATATACAAGTGTCTGCGAATCATAACCTGAATAATTCACCTCCAAGGTTCTTGGTATTGCATATCCCGCAGTCCCATCCGCATTTGTCACATACTCTATATCTGGGATTGCTTGTATCGCCGCTCCACTTATGATTGTTCCAGAAGTACTAGTATTATCTGAACCTGCAATCTGCCCCAGTGATACTTTCTCTTTTATCGTATCCGCCCGCAGCCTAGGCGCAGCAATCGCCACACCCCCCAGCAAAAGCACAGAACAAAATACAATTAATATTTTCGTCCCAAACCTTTTCCATACATCCTTGTACATACATTCCCTTCCTCTCCGTCATCCTTTATTATATGGAAGACATTATTCTATCCTGGATTACATGAACCACTCAGAACATACGCCCCGCATTTCCATCCCTGTCCACCGCAATTCGCAAGACATCTGTTCCTACAGCCCAGCCATCGACCGCCCGCCGGATTCCGAACAGGCGTCGTGCCAAGTGCGGTACACAGTATAAAAACACAGATCCACCATGTCCTGACACTGCATTTTGACAATCTCTTATACAGACACCCACCTATCCTGCCGTTTTCCTAGATCCCCTTTAAAGCCTGCCCTGCTGTATTGATCTAAGCAAAACACCAAAATATGCCAGATTCCGCCACGTCTGACTGCCAGTTACAGCGCTCGTGTACTTTCGGATGGCATGTGCATCCTACACACCTCATCTATATTAAGAGAAAAGTATGTATGCCACACCCACTCCGCACAAGACTTTTTCCTTCTTGCAAAGCGGACAAACACGCAGACTTATCCCATTAAGATAGTTTATAATTATATCGGCTCTTTTTTTAGAATATTAACCTTAAGGTGGAATTTTTTTGAATTATCCTATAATATCAATTTTATTGTACAACAATTAAAGAAGCGTTAAGACTAAGCTTGCAGATCCGTCTCTAATGCTCTATCCAGTTGGAAATCAAACTTTTAGATTGTCTGATTCATACCAATGCTACAGCGAACAAAACAAACCATATCGAGCTTGTTTTCGTAACATTTTACAAAGAGCAGCCGGGAGAGCGGATGTGCCTCCCCTGGCGGCGGCTTTGGAAGAATGCTTAGAAGCCCTTAATATTCTGCAAAACAACCAGGGGCGCAGCCAAGCGGCACCTTTAGCTGTCGGCAGGCAGCGAACTAGAGCGTGTTTGAAAAATGCTTTCTGCCTAGATGTATTTCACAATTTGTGGGAGATTTGCGCCAAATGAAGGGCGCATAGCGGGCTATGTAACCTGAATTTGGCGTAAATGTCACGCAAAGTGAGGAATGCAGATGGCAGGAATGATTTTTCAAACACGCTCTAGGTGCCGCGACCGTCCACAGCCGCAGCGTACCAGCAGGATACTTAGGGATTCTTGGCATTCTGGAACGGACGCCGCCAGGGGAGGCACATCTGCTCTCCCGGCGTCCCTTCTTGTAAAAATTTACCAAAGCGATTCCATTCCATCCCGTTTTCGATTTCAAAACATCATTTTATATTTTTTAAAGCGCAGCATCTGCATATTTAACAATTAATGATACGCTTTTTCACATTCCCTGCGCATTTTCTCAACTTCCTGGTATGAAAATTCAGGGATCACATATAGAATACCCTCTGTAGAATCACCCCTCTCGATCATACGAATAACACATTGTTTTTTCTCTGCCTCTCTTTTTAGCCTTTCCTTTTCTCTTTCTGCCTCCCTTTTTAGCCTTTCCTTTTCTCTTTCTGCCTCTCTTTTGGCTCTTTCTTCTTTCCTGACTTCTTCCCTGACTTCTTCCTTCACTTCTTGTCTAAGTTCGTTTCTAATCATCCGCTCTACTTTCGTCATCTTAATCACCTCTCTTATTTTATTTGCCGTTTTTTCATCAATCACTTTGTCTGTAAACGCCAGCATCCCAGACAATACAAATACCTGCTGCTTTTTATCCGCCATTTCTTCCGCCAATTCCGCCAGCTCCTGGATCTTCTGCTGCTTTGCTTCCCTGTCTTTATACGACAACGGCAGAATCATATACTCCATTAACTCTTCATCCGTAAACGGCTGCTTCCCTTTCACCCTCTCTTCCAGCCTCCGTGAAATACTGTCTCCATCCAGTTCAGACAAAAACGCTGTCTCTATCCGCATTTTCACAGCTCCGAGATCATAGCTGTCTGACACCTGCCGTCTCTCCACATCTCCGGTATAAATCACAACCATACGCAGCAGCGGACAATCTTTCTTTTCCTTCCGGTAACGGTTGACAATCCCCGCCAGATAATTTAGATATTTTACTTTGTCCGCCTTTTTGTATTCACTCTCATAGTCTACAATCGCGACTGTCTGGTCGGCGAGACGAAACAAATTATCCAGGCGCAGCTCATTTGCCGTTACCGCCGGGATATTCGTCGGGCTTGCTTCCTCTATTTTGGGAAGGTTCAGCCCATATACCCGAAAGGTCTTTCCCTTAAAGTTCTCAGCAAGCACTTTGCTTGTAATATCTTTGTTTTGGTATGCGATACTCCCGCTGTGCTTTGTCCTTTTCTTTCTGCCCATATTTTTTCCTCCTGTTTTTTTGCAGGAGCCCCTTTGAAAACCCCTGCTTTTTATTTGGTTTTAAAGTTAAGCAGGGATTTTCTGTGAGTATGGCTTTTGGCGGCTGTTTGCCGACAAGCCAAATAGAATTGATTTTGATGGGATTGCTCCCCTTTGGCATACGGAGTCTGGATACTCCGTATGGAGAAAATATGCTTTGTTTGGATTATAACACATAATCGTATAGATTTCAATCTGGTTACAGCAGCTTGTACATTTGTATTGCTTTTTAATTAATTCCGCTTGTTAGAAATCCAATGTAAACATCATATCAAAGCGGAAACTACAACTATATTTATCTCTTCTCTTATGAATCCTTGTCCTCAAATTTCTTAATTTTATTCTGATAATAAAACATTTTGTTCACATTCCTTGCGCATTTCCTCAACCTCATAGAATGTAAAGCCTGGGATAACGTATAAAATACTTTCTGTAGAATCACCCCTCTGGATCATCCGAATAACAGACTGCTTTTTCTCTGCCTCTCTTTTTCGTTTTTCTTCTCTTACTTTTTCTCGAACTTCTTTCTGCACCTTTTCTCTGACTTCTCTCTGCACTTTTTCTCGAACTTCTTTCTGCACTTTTTCTCGAACTTCTTTCTGCACTTTTTCTCGAACTTCTTTCTGCACCTTTTCTCTGACTTCTTCCTTCACTTCTTGTCTAAGTTCGTTTCTAATCATCCGCTCTACTTTCGTCATCTTAATCACCTCTCTTATTTTATTTGCCGTTTCTTCATCAATCACTTTGTCTGTAAACGCCAGCATCCCAGACAACACAAACACCTGCTGCTTTTTGTCCACCATTTCTTCCGCCAATTCCGCCAGCTCCCGGATCTTCTGCTGCTTTGTCTCCCTCTCTTTATACGACAACGGCAGAATCATATACTCCATTAACTCTTCATCCGTAAATGGCTGCTTCCCCTTCCCCTTCTCTTCCAGCCTCCGTGAAATGCTGTCTCCATCCAGTTCAGACAAAAACGCCGTCTCTATCCGCATTTTCACAGCTCCAAGATCATAGCTGTCTGCTACCTGCCGCCTCTCTACATCTCCGGTATAAATCACAACCATACGCAGCAGCGGACAATCTTTCTTTTCCTTCCGGTAACGGTTCGCAATCCCCGCCAGATAATTTAGATATTTTACTTTGTCCGCCTTTTTGTATTCACTCTCATAGTCTACAATCGCGACTGTCTGGTCGGCGAGACGAAACAAATTATCCAGGCGCAGCTCATTTGCCGTTACCGCCGGGATATTCGTCGGGCTTGCTTCCTCTATTTTGGGAAGGTTCAGCCCATATACCCGAAAGGTCTTTCCCTTAAAGTTCTCAGCAAGCACTTTGCTTGTAATATCTTTGTTTTGGTATGCGATACTCCCGCTGTGCTTTGTCCTTTTCTTTCTGCCCATATTTTTTCCTCCTGTTTTTTTGCAGGAGCCCCTTTGAAAACCCCTGCTTTTTATTTGGTTTTAAAGTTAAGCAGGGATTTTCTGTGAGTATGGCTTTTGGCGGCTGTTTGCCGACAAGCCAAATAGAATTGATTTTGATGGGATTGCTCCCCTTTGGCATACGGAGTCTGGATACTCCGTATGGAGAAAATATGCTTTGTTTGGATTATAACACATAATCGTATAGATTTCAATCTGGTTACAGCAGCTTGTACATTTGTATTGCTTTTTAATTAATTCCGCTTGTTAGAAATCCAATGTAAACATCATATCAAAGCGGAAACTACAACTATATTTATCTCTTCTCTTATGAATCCTTGTCCTCAAATTTCTTAATTTTATTCTGATAATAAAACATTTTGTTCACATTCCTTGCGCATTTCCTCAACCTCATAGAATGTAAAGCCTGGGATAACGTATAAAATACTTTCTGTAGAATCACCCCTCTGGATCATCCGAATAACAGACTGCTTTTTCTCTGCCTCTCTTTTTCGTTTTTCTTCTCTTACTTTTTCTCGAACTTCTTTCTGCACCTTTTCTCTGACTTCTCTCTGCACTTTTTCTCCGATTTCTGCTCTGACTTCTTCCTTCACTTCTTGTCTAAGTTCATTTCTAATCATCCGCTCTACTTTCGTCATCTTAATCACCTCTCTTATTTTATTTGCCGTTTCTTCATCAATCACTTTATCCGTAAACGCCAGCATCCCAGACAATACAAATACCTGCTGCTTTTTATCCGCCATTTCTTCCGCCAATTCCGCAAGTTCCCGGATCTTCTGCTGCTTTATCTCCCTCTCTTTATAAGACAGCGGCAGAATCATATACTCCATTAACTCTTCATCCGTAAACGGCTGCTTCCCCTTCACCTTCTCTTCCAGCCTCTGTGAAATGCTGTCTCCATCCAGTTCAGACAGAAACGCCGTCTCTATCCGCATTTTCACAGCTCCGAGATCATAGCTGTCTGCTACCTGCCGCCTTTCTACATCTCCGGTATAAATCACAACCATACGCAGCAGCGGGCATTCTTTCTTTTCCTTCCGGTAACGGTTGGCAATCCCCGCCAGATAGTTTAGATATTTTACTTTGTCCGCCTTTTTGTATTCACTCTCATAGTCTACAATCGCGACTGTCTGGTCAGCAAGACGAAACAAATTATCCAGGCGCAGCTCATTTGCCGTTACCGCCGGGATATTCGTCGGGCTTGCTTCCTCTATTTCTGGAAGGTTCAGCCCGTATACCCGAAAGGTCTTCCCCTTAAAGTTCTCAGCAAGCACTTTGCTTGTAATGTCTTTGTTTTGGTATGCGATACTCCCGCTGTGCTTTGTCCTTTTCTTTCTGTCCATATTTTTTCCTCCTGTTTTTTTGCAGGAGCCCTTTTGAAAACCCCTGCTTTTTTATTTGGTTTTAAAGTTAAGCATGGATTTTCTGTGAGTATGGCTTTTGGCGGCTGTCTGCCGGCAAGCCCCATAGAATTGATTTTGATGGGATTGCTCCCTTTGGCATATGGAGTCTGGATACTCCGTATGGAGAAAATATGCTTTGTTTGGATTATAACACATTATGGTATGGATTTCAATTAGATTACAGTGATTTATACATTTGTATTGTATTTTGAATGATGAATTTGAAAAACAATTCAGACTTATTAGATGAATATGAGAAACAGAATATCGTATGGAAAATAAAAAGAAAAACCACACCCAAAACAATTATCTTCTGTAATTCTCTGCCTTTTTCTGTCGTTTCGGATGTGATTTTTAACGAGTATATCACACAATGACTCAAACTTCAAGATTAATTTTACTATTTTTGTATTTTATTTACAAAAAAGGAAGCATCATCCTGCTGATATTTATTATCCTAGCCACAAAAATAATAAATATGCAGAGGAAAATACTTCCTAACTAAAAGTATACACCATTTACAACTGATAATCAACTATTTTTTTCGACTTTTTTCAGACTTTTTTTACTTTTGTCAATGATTATTTCCCTTTTCTGCTGCCAGATCCTTCAGTGCGTCCAGATAGCCCGCCAGCCTCTCCCGATAAGCATTTGGCAGAGCATGATATTCCGCCAGCAAGGCATAATCCTCACTGCCCTTATCCACAATTATATAATCCATCGGGTGAATTTCTGCCTCGTGTGAATCTGCCAGCAGCTCATACAGTGTAACCCGCAGCACATCGCAGATTATTTTGAGCTTATCCGCAGACGGATTCGTCTTTTTCCGTTTCCAGTCACTGATCGTACTCTGAGAGATCCCTGTTTGATCTGACAATTCCTTTTGGGAAATTCCCCGTTCCCGCATCAGTGCAAAAATACGCTCGCTAATCATCATTTTCCAGCCTGCCTCCAGCTTTCCGTATAATATCCGCATATACGTTTTCCAGCATACCACATTTGTGCAAAAAATGAAAGCTCCCGCAGCAGAAAACCGGATACCTTTACAGTGATTGCCCGCACAGAGCACTTACGCGGCTCTTGCACTTCCTTTTTGGTTATGTTATAGTCTTACTGACCGGGAATGTGTATTTGCCCGGCAAGGATACGATACTAAGATAAAGTGAGGAATCTGATATGTTTCAATTTTTTACAGCGCCGACACAGGATGCCGGGGGACTTGATGCAGTCACGCTGACACATGCGGGATTTTATGCGGTTATGACGCTGATCGCTGTTCTGGTAGTAACTGCGCTGGCACTGCGACCGAAAACGGAGCGTGCAAAGGGCATCACAACAAAGCAGCTCGTATTTTCTGCGGCTGCGATGGCATTAGGTACCGTTACCTCTATGATTAAGTTTGCAGACCTGCCAATGGGCGGCTCGATTACATTGTTCAGTATGCTGTTTATCGTACTGATCGGGCACTGGTACGGCGCAAAGATCGGCATCACAACAGCGGTTGCCTATGGGCTTTTGCAGTTTATTTTGCAGCCGGTTTTTTATACGCTGCCACAGGTCATTGTCGATTATCCGCTGGCGTTTGGTGCACTTGGCATCTCCGGCTTTTTCCGCGGCAGGAAAAACGGGCTGGTGCTCGGATATGCCGCGGCGGTGCTTGGACGGTATTTTTTTGCATTTTTATCCGGTATGATCTTCTTTGGTGCATTCGCGGCGGATTACAATATGAGCATCCCTGTGTATTCGCTTTCGTATAATGCGATGTACCTGTTCCCGGAAGCCGCGCTGACAGTCGCTGTGCTCTGCGTAGCACCGGTGAAAAACGCGCTTACGCGCATCCGGCGCATCGCTGTAGAGCCACAGCGCAGGCAGACAGCGGTATAATACTTAATAGGTCAGATCATGCACATAGCTGATCATGCTGCTTGTATCCCCGTTGATCTTGATTCCGATATTCTGGCGGTTGTAAAACCATTCGCCGCTGTGTGTCTCAGAACCAAAGACCATCAAAAAATCGCCCTGGACAGTGACCGACGTTTCGTCATCGAGTGAAATATAGTCTGTATTTCCCCCGTTGTTGCGGAACCACAAGTATCCCGTCTTTTTCCCGGCATGGATCTCGTAAAATACGCTTGCTGCCGGAGCATAGCTGATCATGCTGCACTCGTACGCCTTTGCCTCCTCACCTGAAAATGCGATTTCTATCGCAGGCGTCAGGTCTGGAAGGTTATAGGCGGTCGGGTCTGCGGAAAACCGTACAATCTGGTTGTCTTTTATCAGTCCTCGTTTCATAAAGCTGTCAAAATAACTCTGTTTATCATCAATGCCCATGTTGTAGCTGTAGATCACTTCGCCAAACATAGACTCCATATCTTCGTTGGCATATGCCTGTGCATCTTCTTTGGAATTGCCAAGCAGGGAATACTGGTAGCAAAGCGATGTATACATGCGGTGCTGGTAATCCATCATGCTGTTGATTGCCGCTTCTACTGCTGTCTCCCCTTCTACGCCGTTGCCCGTATTGCCGGACAGCCCGGCTGCCAGCAGCTTATCCTTTAACACCGTAATCTCTGACGGCTCTACAAAGCTGTTGTTTTGGATGTCTCCTCCTTCTACAAGCCTGCCATAGATGTCTGAGATCTCAGAATCGGTCAGCCTGCTTATCGTACGGTCGGAAAGATCCATTACATAATGGCTCAGTCCTTCCTCTGCATCTTTTTGTGCCTCTTCCTCTGTCTGTCCTACTACATTATAATAATAGGTATACAACTGCATTTTTAACTCTGCCTGGCTGTTCGCATACGCGGCTACCATATTTCGGCGGATATCCCCGTTGCTGTCGCCGGTGTTGTTTAACGAAAACAGGCGCGGAGCAAATACGCTGAATACTATCACACATGCTACGATAACGACGCCGATTGCAAAATTGCGCGGGGTAAAAATCTGAAACTTTTCCTTGTCGGAGCTGCCTGCGCGTTTTTCCTTTTTTTCTTTTTTCTCCTTTTTTTGTTCTTTGTCTTGCTGCTGTGCAAACAGCGGGCGGCTGGCGGAAGATGGTGCGGACGCTGCTCCTGCTGCTTGTTCAAGCTTTACAACAAATTTCTGCCCATAAGGTGATCGAAACGTTTCTGGATGCGCTTTCACGGATTGCAGGATTTTTTTCGCCTGTTCAGGATCTTCTACATTGTATCTCTCCATCAGACCCTTAATCCGCTTGAGGTCCATTGCTGCCTCCCGATATTCCTGCTCTGTGTCAAATGTAAGATCACCTAACTTATACTTCTTTTCCTGTGCCATAATTTTCTTTCATTCCCTTCATAGACATTCCACTGTTTTTTTCCTCTTGGCGCTGTGAACGCCACAAATGCGATAGCTTCTGTGATTCCAATACATTGCATACCCTGCGGATCACGACTTCCGGGATAAACGGCTTTACGATATAGTCATTGACTCCCATCGACAGCGCGTGCACCTGCTGCTGCCTGGAATCGTCCGCCGTAATCATCACAACCGGAATGTCCGCAAGCGCGGCATCCTGTTTTTTCTGCTGTAAAAATTCACTGCCGTCCATCACAGGCATACGCACGTCCAGCAGGATCAGATCCACATGCGTGTCTTTTTGCCGCAAAATGTCCAATGCTTCCCTGCCGTTTGCCGCTTCCACAATATGATACTCGCTCTCAAACATATTTTTCAAAATCTCGCGGTTGATGCTCATATCGTCCACAACCAATATGGTCTCCGCCTTGCTTTCCGCAGATAACATGGCATTGCGGTACCTGCGAAGCTCGTACTCTACCTCTTTTTGATCGGTAATATCTGTCAGCGTCGCAAAAATCACGCTCCGCTTTCCGACATCACGGATATATTTCAGGCTCATCTCAATCCACTTTTCCGCGCCCTTAGCGCTCGTACAGCGAAACTCGCACCGCGCCGCGTCTTTTGAGCGGGAAACATGTTCAAACGCAGTGATGACCGCATGCCTGCCTGGTTTATCGACTGCATTTTGTATTCCATTGCCGACCTGGTTTAAGTCACTATATCCAAACAGGTCATAATAGGCATTGTTTACACGTATCGTATCAATCAGCTTTTCTTCCGGCGTATATTCGTAGATCGCGACTGCCTGAAGCATATTGCCGAACAGCAGCTCCATCTGCGAGGACGCATCCCAGAGCTGGTCTGCGTTTGCATTTCCTGTGCCATGTGCTTTTTTAGATCCCCTGGCTTCTTGCAGTGTCATCGGGTAAAAAGCAAGCTGCTCATATTCATCTATCGGCATCGGCTTGGCAAAATAATACCCCTGTACAAATTCGCAGCCAATACTTCGCAAAAAAGCAACCTGTGATTCCTTTTCCACACCTTCTGCAATCACAGGCATATTCAGCCATTTTGCCATACGTACGACAGAAGCAAGAATGTTCTCTCCGCGCCCTGGCACATCTGACTCTGCTAAAAATTTCATATCTATTTTCAAAATATCTACCGTAATATCTTTTAACGTATTCAATGAAGAATACCCGCTGCCAAAATCATCCATCAGCACGCAAAAGCCATAGCTTTGCAGTTTTGCCATTGTTTTGCGGATCACATCCGGGTTGCTCGCATAGACGCTCTCGGTCAGCTCTAGCTGCAGCAGCTTCGGATCAATTTGATAACGTTTCACCATCTCGTGGATCACTTCGGCGAGATTTGGATTATAAAGGCTGACCCTGGAAATATTGACAGACAGCGGAAACGGTTTTCTGCCCTCATCCAGCCATTTTCGGATCAGGCGGCAGACATGTTCCCAGATATAGCAGTCCAGCTTCATAATAAATCCGTTGCGTTCAAATACAGGTATAAACTCTCCCGGCGGCACAATACCCTTTCCCGGCACCGTCCAGCGCACAAGCACCTCTCCGCCGTCAATCGTATTCGTGTGCAGGTCATATTTGGGCTGGATATACAGCACAAACTGCTCCTTTGCCAGCGCTGTTTTCATCGTATTGACAATCGTCTGTTCCCTTATAATCTGCTCACTCAGTGAAATATCGTAAAAATAATAGTTTTGTATATAATTGCCCTTGCACTGCTTTGCCGCCAGGTTCGCCTGGTCACTGACCGTAAAAATATGCTCGGTCGTATGGTCTGCAATACAGATCCCAAAGACCGGAACGAGCACATAGTTAATCGGATACTCGTTCAGCTCCCTGCGTATTCTCTCAATCGTCTGTATCACGGTTTCTTTGTCCTTGTACGGCATACAAAAGCCAAACACATCCGCCTGATACCTGCCATATGTAAAATGTTCAAAGTCCTGTGCCAGGTGGATCAAAATGCCCGCAAAATACCGCAGCAGGCGGTCTGCCTCCTCCATTCCGTAAAACTGGTTGACCAGATAAAACTGATGAATATCAAAATGAACAAACGCAAACGTCTCCTGCGGGCAGCTACGCAGCATTTCTTTTGTCTTTTTCAAAAATGTCCGTTTGTTGTAGATGCCTGTCAGATCATCGTATTCCTGTTTGTACTTTTTTCGTTTTAAGATCCGCAGCGCGCAGTGCTCTATGACATGTTCGACCCGCAGGCGCACGACTGTATCCATATACGGCCTGCGCAGATGATCCCATGCCCCCAGCTCCATGCTGTCGGCTTCTTTTTGCATATTTTCCTGCTCTGCCGCGGAGACGACCGGTATCTCACAGAGCGTTTCATCCTGATGCCACTGCTTTAATACGGCATACCCATCCAGACTGTGCCCTCCAGCCAGGTCTATAATCACTGCGGCAAGCCTTTCCTTGTATTGGTGCAAAAGCTCCAGCACCTCTTGTGTGCGGCACGCTTCAAGCAGCTCATACCTGCCGTACAGGATCTTTTTTAATGCCTCTCTGTTCTCTTCCCGCTGATCCGCGATTAATATTATATTTTTCGCCATATGAACCCTCGATTCATCTACTGACTGAAATTACTTTCTGTAATTGGCATTCTAACACATTTCTCAGCACAATTCAACGTGTGAAGAGTTAATTTGAAACAAGCACCGCAAAGATTGTGAGCGCATGTCCCGACGACTTTTTGCTGCGCACAATCCGTATCGTATGCGTCTTTTTCGTATTGGAAGAATAACACGGTACAGAACCGGGCTTGCTGTGCCTGCCACCGGTATTGTCCGCATCGATCGTCGATGTTTTTTTGCCGTCCACATAGACATCAAACTGCCCGCCCCTGCCGTTGATCTGCTGGGCAAACACCAGCCCGATATTTTTTCCGGTCACAGTAAATGTCAGGCCGCCGTTTCCGCTTGCAGATGTCAGGTTGTTTTTAAAAATATTACTCTTGCTGCTTTCCTCAAATGTTCCCATTTTCTGAATCTTAATATCCTTGCACGTCAGTACTTTTGCACTGCCGTACTTTTTCGACGTTACATACGAAGCCGGCGGCTTTTTATATGCCACCTGCCCCAGCGATTTCTCCTGAATCGAATCCAGATAGCGCACAAGAATCTCTCCGACAACCGCATAGCCAAGCGCCGACGGGTGGATCGCATCGCCGGACAGCTCTTCCATCGTATAGATTCCCTGGTTCATCATATCCATCATCACATTGCCATAGCTGAGCATCGGCAGGTTGTAATGCTTCCCGATCTGCGACTGCTGCAACTGGCAGCTCCAGCCGTTGAGCTTTGCCATAAACAGCAGCATCACCGCAGGCTTTGACGGCGAATCCAGAATCTTTCGGATTAGGTTTTCATAAGACTGCTTATGATACGCCGTCTTTTTGTCGTTTACCGCAAATTCCACGACTACAAGATCCGGCTTTTTGTCCAGCACATCCTTCTGCACCCGGTGGACGCCCAGATAAGAATCCGTCGCGCTGATTCCCGCATTGACAAAGCGCAGGTCTGCCCTTGGAAACTTTTTATACCACCAGTTTGTAAAATAATCGACATATGTAAGCTTTTTATTCATGCTGGCGTCCCTCGTTCCCTGGGACATCGTGCCTTTGGTAATCGACCCTCCGATAAACGCGATCGTCACCTTCTGCCCGCTCTGCGCCTTGCGCATCACATTGTACAGCGGGGACTCATTTGTTCCTGTCCAAGGATTTGCAAGCTTCATCTGACGTTCGGTCACATAACCTGCGGGCAGAATATTGCCCTTAATGCCCCCGGTACCAGCGGCATATGCCACAAACGGCTCTGCTGGCAAAAGCGGCAGCACGGCAGTCACTAACACAGCAACAGCACAAAGCCACGCCAGCAGACGATTTGCTTTCCAGTTTTTTTTCGGATTCATGATACGCACCTTCTTAATTATTTTTTAGTTTTATTCTTATTCTAACATAATCTGTCCTAAAAAATCTATCCTATCCAAAATTTTCCGTGAAAAACTATAAAAAAGCCATGCGCCCACCGGCACATGACTCTTTTGTATTTGTTTTTGCAGTTTTAATACTGTCCTGTATTATACTGGAATGCATTCGGCACATTTTTATCCGGGCTGTAGCTTTCCAAAATCTTTCCGTAACGTTCCCTGTAATCATTGTCCACTTTCATCTGCGGGATCACTTTTGTCCCTTCTTCAAAGAAATGCTTGGAGCCTCTGCCCATCTCCTGTCCTCTTTTTGTATGCTTATCAAGCGCGACGTCCATGATTTCCGGCTTCTTGCCCATTGCAGCTTCTTTAATAATGATATTTTTCAGATAATCGCTCGAACGATCCTTTTCGCTCTCGCACAAGATACGGATTGCATGGATAAAATACATCGGCTGGTCACCGTCGTCATACGGGAAATTTTTGCGCATCTCATTCATCGTATTAACCTGCACCGCAGCGTTCAGGTTGCCAAACCCTACATCTTCTACCGAAATCGTGAGCAGCCTTCTCCACATTTTTTCCAGAAATACAGGGCCTGACACATACAGCTCGTATGCGTACTGGCAGGCTTCTTCCACCATCGCCCTGCGGATCGATTTTTGCAGGCAGGAAATGATCTCATCTGCCGCAAACCCATTTAACGTCTCTGATGCTGCCCATATATTATAACTTCCCATTCTTTTGTCTCCTTTTAACACTTTTATTTCGATTCTATTTCTGTTTATAAAGCTCTATCAGCTCTGTAATTACTGTCCTTAACATCTCCGCGCCCATAAGCTGGTCTTCTGCATGTGTCATAAGCAGGCTGATCTGCGGTTCTTCCGTGCTCATCTCTTCCTGGAGCACATCCATATGTCCATGATGCGCTTCTACAAAATGGCTGCTGCCTTCCTCCATCTTCTCGTCTGATTCGTGCATCTTTCCCTGTTTTGCCAGCGTCAGCGCTTCCATGTAGCAGGATTTTGCCATACCTGAATAAGTAATAACCTGCATCGCAGTCTCTGATATTTTCTCAATATTAACCATCTGATTTTATCCTTCCATCAAGCCCATAGCAAAATCAAGTGCCTTGTCTCCATCCGCCATCGCGTATATTCTTGGCTCTACGCTTGCTACCGGAATATTTAGCTGGGACTTAATGTTTGCTACCGCATACACGAGCTGCGGACCAACGAGGCATACATCCCACTTGCCGACTTCATCACGGATCGCAGCGCTTGGCACTGCTGTAATATTGACATCCATCCCGCGCTTTTGCGCTGCTTCTTTAATCTTTTTCACCAAAATAGAACTAGACATTCCTGCGTTGCAACATAATAAGATATTCATAAGAGACTCCTTTCTTTTTTACATAAGATTCGTTTTTTATTTTAATTCCGGCCAGTAACCTTGGTTCGCTTCGATCAGGTCATCCAGAATCAACTTCGCAGTCCTGGCGTTTGGCACTGTCTTTGACAGCGTCAGTGCCTGCCAGAGTTTTTGATAGCTTCCTTCCATCCATGCATCTACCGTCAGCTTCTCGACCGCTACCTGCTGTTCCATTAGTCCTTTTTGGAACGTCGGTATTTTGCCGATGCTAAGCGGTTCATAGCCGTCTTTTCCGACAATGCAGGGGATCTCAACCATCGCATCCGACGGGAAGTTTTCGATCGCCCCTTTATTTTCTACGATCAAAAGCATCCTCTCCTTCGTATTAAATGCAAGCGCCGTGGCAAGGTCTACGATAAACAGCGCATGAATGCCGATTTCCAGCTTGGTATCTTTTGCTGTCCCCGCTTCCTCGATTTTTGCGCACTCACCGAATACCCGTTTTTCCCTGCCGTCAATTACCTGGTTTGCCCTCGTATAATTCGGGTCTGAATGTGCCACCATGTCGTCTGGGTACAGATAATACTGCAAATAAGAGCTTGGCGACATCGTCGGGTCTACTGCCACGAGGTCTTTTACCTTCTTTGCCGTATCATGCCAGCTTTCGTCGGTATAATCCTTGTCTGTCGCGTCCTTCGGGCAGTTGCCGTATGTAAGCTGGTGCTTGATCAGATCCCCGATATATTCCCTGCCGTCCGCATCCTTGATCGAAGTCCACCATCCAAAATGGTTCAGCCCGAAATAGCGGACATCCATTTCTTTTCTGTCCTGAAAACCAAGTATTTTGGCAAAGCTCTGCTCCATGCCGATTGGCATATCACAAATATTAATCACACGCGAATGCGGGCGAAGCCTTCTGCACGCTTCTGCCACAATCGCCGCTGGGTTGGAATAGTTGAGCATCCAGCAGTCCGGTGAATATTGTTCCATATAGTCAATATTTTCCAGCACGCCTGCAATCGAACGCATTCCATACGCGATACCGCCCGGCCCGCATGTCTCCTGGCCCACAACGCCATATTTTAACGGTATTTTCTCATCCAGCTCGCGCATAGCCAGCTTTCCGACACGGATATGCGCCAGGCAGAAATCCACATCCGTATACGCCTCCTTAGGGTCTGTCGTAGCAAGATACGCAATCGACGGGTCTTTTTCTTTAATTAATATCTCACATGCTTTCGCCACTTTACTCTGGCGTTCCCCGTCATTATCATACAGCTTGACCGACCGCAGCGGCAGCCTGTCCAAATTGTCCAGCAGCATTAAAATAATTTCCGGTGTATATGTGCTGCCGCCTCCTGCAATTACGATTGAAAACTTTTTCATAATAAATCGTTTCCTTCCTATTTATATATATTCTTCTGTGCTCAGTTCTCCATTCAGCTCTCCAGCGAATTTGAGATCCGTATCAGTACTTCCACAAACTCCTCCTCCGTCTCCACCGCCGCCAGCCTGCCGATTGCAGAACGGTTCTGCGCCATATGACGGAAAAATTCAAAAAGGACACCAATTTGTTCGTTCTGTTTATGCTCCATCGCCAGCAAAAAGACTACCTGTATCTCCTTACTGTGTATCCGTGCCGGTTTTTTTAAGATACCGACACCAATCGCCGTCTTTTTTGCAAACGTCATAAGCGGATGCGGGATCATAAACCAGTCCCCGATATACGTCGGGTAATTGACTTCCCGCTGGAGCACATCGTTTACAAACTCCTTTACGTCATAAATACAGTCCTCTGCTTTCAGAGCCTGTGAAAGCTCCTCGATTAACTGTACAAATTCTACCTTTTCCCTGTAGATCCGAATCGTTGTTTTATTGAAATGTTCTTTTATAATCTCACGAAACCGATAATTCACACGTATTTTATATACCAGCGCATTCATAGCCGCCAGCGTATACTGGTTCGGGATCCCGTCCACCCGAAACGTAGCGATCGTAGGATGGACAAACGTATCCATAATCGAAATCACAAGGTCGACCGAATGCGTTTCCAGATACTGCTCCAAGCTGTGTTTTGGCATAATATCCACTATTTCGATCTGGTTTTGAAAGTTCAGGCCAATCCATTTGCTGACAATGCTGTTTACGCTGAACCTTGCCGAGCTGATCAGTACTGCCTCCAGCTTCTTGTTGACATTTTCCAAGAAATGCTCAACAAAAATAGCAATAAAGGAAATCTCGTCATCCTGGATATAGCAGTTTTTATACCGAAATACAATCGGCACCATCAGCATAGAGATCTCATAAGCGTACGGATACTGCTTCTTAATCTCATTTAAAATCGGATTTTTTGCCTCATACCCAGTTTCCATCCTGCGCATCATATATTCGATATGGTTCAGGATATTCTCATAAAAGCTCTGCGACTGCCATAAGTCAAAATGATACTTTTCCATCACGTCATGGCAAAAATCCTCTAAAATAAGAATACTCAGGCTGTCAATCTCACTTTCTGCCGCTATCTTAGCCGTCAGTCTGAACCCGTGCAGCAGCCCTTCGAGCACCTGCCTGTCTCCCTCGTCAAAATCAAAGCCCTGTTCCTTTAAAAAAGCGAAAAACTGCTGCACCTCCTCTTTGGCTGGCTCTGCTTCTTCTGATGCAGCTACCTTGTGATTTTGAAAGCCGCGAATCATCGTAATGTACACCGCACTGACAATCATGTACAAATTGTCGTCCGATACCTGAATACATTTGCTGTCAAAATATTCCTTAATCAGCTTTACCATCCAGTCATATTCCTTTTGGTCAAAATCCTCTTGCAGAAACGTTTTTAAAAACCATGCATAATGCCTTGTCCGCTCCTGCGTTTCATTTTTAATAATCCGAAACAGCGTCTGGCGGATTTTTGCCTCATCATTTTCAATCCAGATCCATTCTCCGCTCATCCGCAGCAGCTCACACTGGTACTCTGACAGCAGCTTTTTCTGAAAACGGCTGACCTCCTTATGCACCGCCGGCTGCGACAGAGCAAGCTCGTTTTCCACATCAAAAATATCTGCACGCCCTGCCTTTAGCACCATGCCCAAAATCATCCAGCCACGGTCTTTTACCTCTTCCTCCCTCTTTTCCTGTCCCTCCGAAAGGAAATAGCTCCTTACCGCGCTTAAATCTGTTTCTTCTATATAATAGCCTTGCTTTCTGGACGATTTGATAATGCTTCCGTCCTTCCAGGCACGGTTGATCTCTCCAATCTCACTGCGAATCGTACGAGAAGACACTTCCAGATATTCCGCTAACTTCGTACCTGTAATCCCCTGTACATTATTCAGCAATATTTCCAAAAGCTTAGACTGTCTCCTCGTAAACATCCTTCTCTCCTATCAACCCTTAAGCTGCTTCGCCCTGCTCTTTCTTCAACTCATCAGCTTCCATCATCTTAAAGAATGGATAGTAAAATATTGTCATAATAATCAAATTTACAAATACAAGTCCCACGCACTTCCAATCCAGTGTCATAATAAACGCTCCGACTCCCGGCGGCAGGAATCCAGGCGGACTTGCGATCGGCTTTCCTACAATTCCGCCCGTCATCGCCAGATATGTAATTACGGTAATCACTAGCGGTCCAAACACGAACGGGATAAACAAAAACGGATTCAGGATAATCGGCGCCCCAAATATAATCGGCTCGTTAATACCAAATAACGTCGGTACAAAGCCGACCGTTCCGATGGACTTCAAGGACTGTGCCTTTGACCGCATCATCATAAGCACAAGGCCAATCGTCAAGCCGGAACCAGTCACCTGCAAAACCGCATAAAACAAACCAAACGTAAAAATATGCTCTACCGGCTGTCCAGCCGCATAATTCGCCATGTTTTCCGCTTCATAAGCAATCGCAAACGATGCCCACACCGCAGAAGTAATAGACGGCCCGTGCAGCCCGAAAAACCATAAAAACTGTGTCAGGAATATTACAATCAGCAATGCCGGAAGCGTATCCATCGTACTGATCGCCGGAGCCAGGATCCCCATAATAAACGCCGGAAATACCTTCCCTGCAAACGACAGCGACAGATTCGCAATAATCACTGCCAGCAGCGCGTTTACAATCAACGGAATCAATGAAGCAAAGCTCTCCCCTACCATCGACGGCACACTGTCAGGCAGCCTGATAATAATCTTTTTCTTTGTCAGTATCCTGGTCACTTCTACGCTGAGTATCGCAGACACAATACACGTAAATAATCCAGAAGCCCCAAGATAAGAAATGTCCATACCGCCTTCGATCGACAGACCGCTTAAAATCAAATGCACCATAATCGCTGTCGCACCTGTCAGGTTATTACAAACATCATACCGCTTTGCAAGCGCTATTGCAATAAACATCGCCGCATAAATGGACAGCATATCTGTCGTAAACATCCCCGCATAGGTAAAGACAGACATATGCGCATTCAGGAAATCATATACCGGCCCGCTTCCGAGCAAGTTCGCAATGGCTAACGGCAGCAAACTGATCGAACCGACAATAATAATCGGAACAACCGAGATCATTCCGTCTTTAATCGCCTGCAAATGCTTTTGCTGTTCCACTTTATTCGCGATCGGCATCATGTACTTCATTAATGTGTCTTGAAATTTGGAATTCATAGCTTTTCCTCCTGTGTAATAATTACGATGTAGCCTTATCCCTTGCCGGCAAGGGTGTTTCTGAAAACCTTCTGACCCAATTATAAAAAAAATATAAAATAAAAACAAATACACTTTTGCCACTACATTAGGAACTGAAGCTATCAATTTTCACAAAAAATCCAATAAATTTAAAACTTTTTCCAACACATTGTAGTTATAGTGCCCGATTCTACTCTTTTTATGCAGTTTATTTAAACAATTTTTATGCATCCAGACGCATATTTCCGACCATTTTGCTGCCTGCCCGGCTGTTATAGGTTATTGCAGGCCAAGCGCATCGAATAACACTGTTATCAAAAAGTTCGCTGTAGTATTTAGTAGAAAAGGAGCTGCACAACACCCGTGTGGATGTTGTGCAGCTCCTTTTTTATCAATTCTATTTACATTTTACAAAGCTCCAAGCAGCGCCCATCTGGGTGCTAGAGCGTGTTTGAAAAATGCTTTCTGCCAGATGTATTTCACAATTTGTGGGAGATTTGCGCCAAATGAAGGGCGCATAGCGGGCTATGTAACCTGAATTTGGCGCAAATATCACGCAAAGTGGAGAATGCAGATCACGGGAATGATTTTTCAAACACGCTCTAGGCATCATGTACAGACATTTACTGTTCACACCTTTCCTGTCATACATTTTTCAACGAGTGCCATCACCCGTCCGGCACAGCTTCGTATGGATTCCTCTGTCAGCCCGCCTCTGGCGTACGCCTGGCGTATATCCTGCGCGTCCGCTTCATTCCCCGGCATAATTATATCATTTCCTGCCGCCGCGCATTTCCATGCCACACTTGCGTCCTGCGGTACCGTCGTATTCCAGTCGGACATGATAACACCTCCGAACCCCCACTCCTTACGCGCAATAACCGTACAAAGCCAACTGCTGTTCGCGGCATGGATGCCGTTGATCAGGTTGTAAGATGTCATAACTGCTGCGGGTGCGCTTTTTTTAATCGCAAGCTCAAATCCGCGCAGGTAAATCTCGCGAAACGCACGCTCGGAAATACACACATCTACACCCATGCGGTTATCCTCCTGGTTGTTGCACGCAAAATGCTTTACCGTAACGCCGCTGCGTCCGGTTGCCTGCACGCCCCTGGTAACTGCGGCAGCCATCATACCAGAAAGGAACGGGTCTTCGGAATAATATTCAAAATTACGCCCGCACAGTGGATTTCTGTGAATATTCATCCCGGGAGCCAGCCACAAATCTACATGAAACTCCTCCATCTCGGCTGCCACTGCTCTGCCGAAGGTTTCCATGAGCTCTGTATCCCATGTCTGCGCCAGCGCTGTCCCAACCGGAAATGCCGTGCAATACTGATAGTACGTATCCGCGTCAGTATGGTGCTCCATTGGCTCCAGAAAACCGTTCTCCAGCGAGCTTAGGACGCCCGCACCGTATACCGTATCTGATTTTGTATCCACCTCATAGCTCTGACGCAGGCGCAGGCCGGCCGGACCGTCCGCCATAATGAGCGACCGGATGCCATATGCTTCCTCCAAAGCTTCCGTTGTCTCTCCGGCGGAGCCAGGTACCCGTACTCCTGAAGAGCCAAGCGTACTTGCACCCTGCGTAATGTTTCCATACAGCAATGGTATAAGCTGTTCCACCGGCAGCTCCTGCGCAAGCTGTGCCAGTGGGCAGGCTTCTGCTTCTGTACGCGCCGGAACGTGTTCTTCCTTTGGCGCAAAAAATAGTATCGGCACATTCTCCGCCGCCTGTTCCAAACGCCCTGCAGACCTCTTTTTGTCTGCTTCATCTGTCCGCAACTGCTCAAAATCCACTTCTTCCTGCCAAAGCACTTGCGTCCGTTCCAAAACTGTTGTTTCGCAAATATGCACTACGGCCGCAAGCTTGAGGCAGCCACTGTGTCTGCCTGTCCAAATGCCGTATGTCCCTGCCTCTATGATCCATGCGTGGTCTTTTTGTGAAAAAACGGCAATCTGCTTTTGTTCAACGGTTATGGACAGCCGCTGCGTTTCCTGCGGAGCCAGATGCCGTGTCTTTGCAAAACCGGCCAGCCTTTGATACTCTTTTATCTCGCCTGTCTGCGGCAAAGACACGTATACCTGCACGACCTCTCTGCCGGAATACACTGTTCCGGTATTTTTTACAAGTACAGCCAAATTTATCCCGTTTTCCACCGTCCGTACCTCTTCACATACAATGGAAAATTCTGTATAAGAAAGGCCATATCCGAACGGAAACAGCGGCTGTATGCCAAAACTGTCAAAATAACGATAGCCAACAAAAATGCCTTCCTTATATTGTTCTTTTTCCAAATCTCCGTTTAAATAACCAAACGCTTCAGCCGATGGATAATCTTCATACCGCTTTGCCCAGGTTGAAGTTAATCTGCCTCCTGGTAAAGACTTGCCAAACAGCACATCCGCAGCGGCACATCCACCCTCCTGCCCGGGCAGGGACAAATACAAAACCGCACGGATAAACGGTGCATTCTCTAATATATCCGTTAACTCTACCGGCGCGCCTGTATTTAAAACCAAAACGGTCGGCATTTGCCGCTCATTTAAATAAAGAAGGTCGCGTTCTTCCTCTTTGCTTAAAAAATAATCTCCCTGTACCCTTCGGCGGTCCTTTCCTTCACCCGCAATACGGCTAAGCACGTAAATCGCCGCCGAAGCTCCTTGCAGGTCATCCTCCGCAATCTTTCTTCCATGCGGCATGGAAAACGGATTCGCTGCATAAGCATCAAACGGATTTTCCACCTTCCCCGCATCTTCAAGCACTTTCTCTTTCCACTCAGATCTTGCGTTTTCATAACACTGCTTGTAATCCTTTAGCCAGCCTTCATTTACAATCGTTATCTGTGCTTCTTTCAAACCACTGTAAATAGATCTGTTTTCCCGGCTGTTAACATCTCCAGAGCCGATACCGCCCTTGACCGTATACGCCGCACCGTTTCCAAACAACGCCACCGCAGCGGAAGCTTCCAGCGGCAGCAGCCCGTCATTTTTCAGCAGTACAAATCCCTCCGCCGCCATTTCCCTTGCCAGCCTGCCATGTGCGAGTTCTCTGGCAGAAGGCCGCGGATCCTTTGTACCGCTGTGAAAATTTCTTTCATTCCCCATTATAATCTCCTTTATAATCTCCTTTTTGTACAATGATTCTATATATTTCCTGACCTGTGCACAATAATGAACTGCCAGCATATAGCCGGCAGTCCGAACAAATCCTATTCTTTTACTCCGCCTAGCGTTACACCGGCAATAATATATTTCGACAATACAAGATATACAAGGATAATCGGCACAATCGCCACCGTAATCATCATATAAATTTTCGCCATGTCAAAATTCATATAATCTGCGCCGCGCAATGTCGCGATCAAAATCGGTACTGTCATTTTATCTTTCGACTGAATAACCAACGCTGGAACAAAATAGTTATTCCAGGAGCCTACAAACGAAAAGATGGCCTGTACCGCAATTGCCGGCTTCATAATCGGCAGCACAATCCTGTTAAATGTTTTAAACTCGCCCGAACCGTCGATTCTGGCTGCTTCTACCAAAGACAGCGGAAGAGAGGACTGCAGGTAGCTGTGCATAAAGTAAAAGACGGCCGGCGATGCAATAGACGGAATAATCAGCGGCAGCAGGGAATCATACATCCCCATATTAGTAACCAGGCGTAAAAACCCCATAGCGGTTACTTGTGTCGGCATTACAAGAATTGCCATAATAAATGTAAACGCCGCCTTTTTTCCTTTAAAATCATACGCATACAGCCCATATGCTGTTAATGCGGAAAAATAGGTGCAGATAGCTGCCGAACTTCCAGAAACAATCAGGCTGTTCAAAATACCCCGAAACATTGGGAACGTGCCGTCATTGGCAACATTTTTCAGGTTTTCCAGTAAATGCGTGCCAGGCAGGGCGGAAAACCCTTTTTGCAGTTCTGCGTGGGAACGTGTCGCGTTCACAAACAAAATGTAGAAAAAGAACAGGCACATAAACGACAAAATAACCAGTACAATATGCGCAAAAACAGTACGTAAGCGATTGGATTCATTTGATTTCATAAGCTATCTCCTTTCTACCGTCTTGCCTTTTTTCTTGCTTTTTTCGCTGCTGCTTTTGAACCGTCTGGATCATCATTATTAGTCATCCGATACACAATAAAGCACAGGATACCGCTGACAATAAACAAATATACGGAGAGCGCGCCCGCCATACCATAATTTTTGCTCTTTAAATGGCTGTTTAAGAACATGATCAGCGTCATGGAAGTACGGTCTGGCGACCCCTGCCCGTTTGTCAAAATCTGCGGCACATCAAACATCTGCAGTCCGCCAATAATAGAAGTGATCAGCGTATATGCAAGGATTGGGCGAATCAGCGGCAGCGTAATACGGAAAAACCTCTGCACGCTGTTGCAGCCGTCCAGCTCGGATGCCTCAAAAATATCTGGGCTGATCCCCATGATCGCCGCCATCAGCATAATGGTCGTATTTCCAAACCACATAAGAAAGTTCATCAATCCGACCAGCGAGCGGGTGCCATATACCGTACCAAGAAAATCTATCGGCTGGTGGATCAGTCCTATGGACATCAAAATGGAATTGATCGGGCCATTCGTAGAGAACATGGTAAAGAACAGCATGGCAAACGCGGAAGCCATGATCAGGTTCGGCAGATAGATAACCACCTTGAAAAACTGCGTGCCGCGGATTTTCAAGCGGGCGTCTACAAACCAGGAAGCCAGCAGAAGTGCGATTACGATCTGAGGAATAAATCCGACGATCCACAAGATCATTGTATTCGCCGCATATTTTAGCATATCCGACTTTAACAGGCTGATATAATTTGCCATACCAACAAAATTCGGCCCGATCTCCTTAATTCCTGACCGGTAATATTCAAAAAAGCTATACCGTACCGTATCTACCAGCGGAATTAAAGAAAAAATGAAAAAGCTGACAAAAAACGGCAAAATAAATAAGTATCCCCATTTTGCATAGCTGATGCTTTTTTGTTTCTGTTTCATAAGCTGCCACTCCTCTCTCTGTTTTTAAAAGCGGCAGGGCATACGGCGGGAACCTTTATGATATCCCGCCTGTAACCAGCCCTGCCCGCCGCTTATTTACGGCCACTGAATTTCTGTAATTTCCGGATAACGTTCTCTAATTGCTGTCTCAAAGTTAGATTTTGCTTTATCAAAGTCAACCTGTCCCTGGAAATAATCACTGAACGAATTTTGTATCAGCTCCACACAACCCTGGTCGTACGCAGACAACGGAGCCATTTCAATATGTTCTGCCACTGGGGCAAAATATTTGTACGCATTCTGCCCGCCCAGGAATTCGGATGGATACAGCTCATCGTTTTGTGCCGCTTCCTGCATACTGCTGCGTGCATTCGTAAACTCACCATAATCCTGGGTAATTTTAGCCAAATTATCCGCGTCAGCCGTCATTGCCAATATAATATCTTTTACATATTTCGGATTATCCGTACCAGTGCAGGCATGAATATACGAGCCGCCCCAGTTGTATTCCTGTGGAGGATTGGTAACCGCCCATGCACCTTCTTCACCGTCCCAGTTTGGCTTTAATGTAAAATCAATGCCCCATGCCGGGAACAGGAATGCAAATACCTTGGATTCGGATGACATCGCTTTATTCCAGTCATCGTTCCACTGGCCTTTTACCGTCTTATTCAGATAGCCTGCGTCCAGCCATTCCTTAGAATCGCTCACCCAGTCCATAATCTTTTGATCTACCTTAAGCACTGTTTCGCCCGCGCCCATCCAAGGCTGCGAAATGCTGTTCCCGTACAGGCGGAACGTATCTGCATAGGAAGAAAATGTATAATAGCCTTTTTCCTTCAGCTCCGCCGCTGTTGCTTTCATCGTATCCCAATCTTTTACTTTCGCGCCGATCTCTTCAGGGTCATCGGTTCCGAACACATCCTTTGCAATGTCGCGCCGGTATACAAGCAGGCCCGGACAGCACTGCCAGGTAGACCCTCTTTGTACACCGTTTACATCCGAAGCCGTTACTTTCGTAAACTCATACTGGTCTGCCAGGTCTTTCTGCGGGTCAATGCCAAGGTCGGTCAAAGGCATTGCAACATCTGCATCCACATCCGTATATTTAAATACATAGTCGGTTTCTGACAAAAAGATATCTACTTTATCGTCTGCCGCCGCATCCGCCTGGTTCAGCAACGCCTCGTCCAGTTTCTGCTGGTAAACGCCGTCCTGATTCGGATTGATAACCCAGTGAATTTCCGTTCCGTCTTTCAAATATGTAACCGTACCGTCTGCAGATGTTTCCTTTACTTCTGGATAAACTGCCTGCAGACGCTGGCTAAACTCATTATTCCAACTGTAGATATTGATCACTTTTCCTTCGTCACCATCCAAAGAAACATCTGAGCCGGCATCTGTTATATTTCCATCATCGCCTGTTTGTTCATCCGTTTGCCCGCCTGCATTCCCATCTGTTTTGGAACCCGACTGGTTGCCACAAGCCGCCGTGCCTGCTAATACGGCTGCCGCCAATAAGATACTAACCACTTTCTTCTTCATTTCTGATTCCTCCTCGTATAATAAGTTTATAGCCAGTCAGAACAGGCTATAGACTTATTCTTTTTTGATATAGATGTAGGATGATTTCTAAGAGGACTCCCTCTCCATCTTTTTCCATCTATACAGTTAATAGTTACC